>Ga0325400_1003600_pt1 | contig 14059 bp, 5 predicted proteins | sample PopdelMetagenome_2_FD_205662 | JGI IMG/M metagenome (GOLD analysis project Ga0325400, IMG submission 205662) | Populus deltoides microbial communities from Bellville, Georgia, United States - Xylem-PdKOR-R1 | ecosystem: Host-associated > Plants > Phyllosphere > Stem > Wood/Secondary xylem... | reverse complement strand
TAGCGGTAAATAAGTTTTACTTTATTGCCATATTTAACTATTTATTTTATTAGGTGGCATTTGTTTTCCATTTTCGATGTTAATTTATATAAAAAAATCACTGATAAAAATATTTTATAATTAATTTCAAATCTTAATTCTTTGATTGAAAATATATTTTTAACTTATAATTTATTATAAAACATAATCAACTCATATTATTATTCATAATTTTCATCATACCACTCGCTCAATACTAATATTATTATTCTAGCATTTATTGGTATCACATAACATCATATGCATTATTATTATTTCATATCATCATATTATTTGCATAATTTTCTAAAGAAAGACTAATTCATATGATAATGTTATTATTTGATGTACTATGTTCATATAACTAGTTTTATTATGGATTTCAATAAAATGGTTATGGTTTTGTTTTGATTTTTGAGAAGTTTGAGTTGGGTTTAGAGATTTTTTTTGTTTTTTCAGAGAATGTGGCTCATTTTTACTTTTCTCTTCTTTTTTTTTATGATTCCACTTTTCTTCTTTTGCTTTCTTTACTTGTCAAGGAAAAAAAAAAGAAGGAGCCATGTGAAACCTAAAATAGAAACAAAAAGGGAAACATAGGAAAGGATCAACATTTTTCAATCGCTTTTGCAATATTAGGAGTAAGAAATGGAGGGAAAGGAGGAAATATAGAGGGAGGAAGGGAGAAAAAATTGGAAAGATAAGTAAGGATCCCTATGAAACCTAAAAAGAAATGTTGGGAAAATATAAAGAGAGAGATCAATAATTTTCTGTCTCTTTTACAATACTAGAAGCAATAAACAGACAAAGAAGAGCATCAAATAGTTTGAATTGGAGTAGTCTTGGTCTAGGCGTTTGATTTTTTCTTAAAAAAAAATGAGCGATCTAAATCAATAATATTCCTTCCGCTAGCCAGAAACTAGCCATAACCTTGCTTGAAATCAGCCCTCGACAACACCCAAAACAAACCACCACATGGCAGCCTTACAATCATCCCCTAACAACACCCAGCTTAAAACCAAGTCAGCCTCCGCTAAGGGCTACCCCGGTCTCCCCCAATTCGGTTCAAATTTCTCTAAGGTAAATCTTCAGAGTTTCCTAAAAAATCCTTATGTTTAGGGTTTGTAAACATTTTTGCTTGATTAATTATTGGTCATAAATTATTGGATTTGTCTTGGTGATTATTTAGGTTTAATTTTTTTTTTTACATTTTTAAATTGTATTTAAGAAGGAAACTTTGGTTTGGTTACAAGAAAACTATATGTAAATAAGATAATAATGATCACTGCTTTTTTTTTCGTTTAATGTTGTTAAAAATGTTATGATGCTTAATCAATGTTGTTGTTGTGTAGTGTGTTTGAAAAGGAAGAAGAAAAAAAGCGATGCTAGAAAAGTTATAAATAAGGTGATTATGATTATTACTGTTTTGATTTATTTTATGGATTTTGAATGTGGATGTAAATGGAGATTGATAAGTTTGCATTACTAGGGAGGAGCTTCAATTGGAAAAACAATAAAAAAAATGGTGATTAAGGGAACTCTATTTTGTCTTTGGTTAATGGTTTTGAGGTCAATGATGATGACAAGAATGGTGAAAACAGCTAGAAATTATATGATTTGGCAAGTAAGTTATTTTATTTATGTATTAATATTTGGGTTTGCATTGCATACTTTCATTCATTTTGTTGTTCTTCTTTGTTTTAGTTTTTTTCTTATGACCTAGTGCTTTTGCTTAATTCAGAGTTGTTGTTGTGATTCACTTTAGTTTTTACTCATTTTGAATTTCACATGCTTCTTTTATGTATCCCTCTTTGTTACACTATTGTTATGTTTTTGCTTTTCATGTCTCCAATTGTGTATCCCTCTTGCTTATAAAATTATTATATTTCTCTCTTTATATTTCTGATGTAGGTTGTGCTTATTTGTTTCACTGGTGGTGGCTTTTTTTTTTTCTTTTCATCTTAGGTAAGCCTATGAAGTATTATTTATATTTATTTATATGTGCTTTCCTTTGTTCATCCACCATTTTTTAGGTGTTTTTATGCTTTTTTCTTACATTTTTACTGACCTTTTAAGCTCGTGGCCGATGTTTTTATATTTTTTGTCATGCTTTTGATTTTTTTTTCCATTTCATTTTTTTTCTTTAAGCACCTTTGGTTTGAACTTGGAACTTTTGTTCCTTCTTTCGCTTAGTTTATATTGTTTGGTTTTGTGCTAGTTAGGATTCATTTTACACTACTTGAAAATTGGCAAATACAAAAGAAAACATTGACAGAATTTTTTCATTGGTATATCGCGATGACCTTTACCAATAAAATATTTCATCTCTATATCCATCGGTAAACACTGACAAAATATTCTCTCGGTATATACCGAGAAAATTACGGTGGGAAAATAAAGAGCGAGAAAAAAGTCAAATAGTACGATAACAATGGGGTTTATATTAAGGGATTGACTTTTAATGAGTTTGAAGTTGAATATTATAGGAAATTGGGAGAATTGCAATATTATAGCGAGCATAATAAAGTATTTTTATTCAAATGCTATTGGTATGACACCACTGATAGATAAATCAAAGTAGATCTCTATCATGGTTTGGTAGAAATTAATTTAAAGCCTAGAATCCGCAACATCGATGATGTCTTTATTTTCGCCAAACAATGTCAACAAATTTATTACATATAAACTCATCCCTTTAGAAATGATCGTTTAAGAGTTGATTGGTTATCCGTAGTGAAAATCAAACTCAGGGGTCATGTCAAAGTTGTTCATGATGGCAACGATTAATTAACTATGGGAGATGATGTATTTCAACTTGGTAAGTTAGTTGATCTATATCAAGTTGCTCCATCTAATGACTTAGAAGAAAATTTAAATTTTTGAATCGCCAAGAATATTTTTGTTGATTTTGATGATGAGGAGTTGAATGATATTTTCAGCTCTAACGAACACAAACAAGTTGATGAAGATGATAGCGATGAAATCAACTTAGATGGTTATGATGGAGATGAGGATAGTCAATTGATGAAGAATAAATTGTTATTTTGTATTTATTCCATTTAGAATAGATTTTTGTAAATTTAGGATTAAAAATATTATCACTTAGAAATAATTGTGTTGAATTTTAGTTGTAATTGTAATAATTTTTGCATTATTTTGTTGAATTTTAGTAGTTGGTTTTTTTCAATTTTTTGTTCAATTTCAATTAAATGTGTAGGATTAATCTTAATTATTATTTTGATTTTTTGTAAATTTAGAATATCATTTTTTGTAAATTTAGGATTAAAAATATTGTAGTGTAGAAATTGAAAATTTTCTACAAGATTGAATTATGCTAAATTGTTAGGAAAAAAATGAATAAAATCAACAGATTTGTGGCATATATGTTGTGTATTTACAGGTTTAAAAATTTTAGGTAGTGCCGATTTCTTTTTTTAAATAGAAATCATTTAATTTTTTTTATTTGTTAATTTGTGTAAATGCCTAGGGAAAAGTCTATTGTACATCGTGAGGACAGGATCACTGTTGGTTCTTCTAGTAGCAACGTTGAAGACCACTAGTCATTAGGTGCAGACTAAGAAGAAACACTTGAGGCATAAGCATCAACTCACGATGCGAGCTCGTCGAGTGTGATGTCGTAATGTCAAGGGAGGTCCCTTTATAACAGGATTCATTTACCCATAAGTATGAGGCCTAGTGGAAGGATGTTTTTTCATTATAACTTTGTTTTGCTTTCACAACAACATGTCTAATAATGTTTTTTAAAATAATTTTATCTAACAAATGTAATTTTAGATTTACAAAATTAAAGCTGTGTGAACAATAACATCGACTTTAAATCGTGGATGAAAGTTTCATTGTTTCAATGAAGCCAGGTTTTCAAACATCCTGAATGGAAACCATAGATCGATGCATAATTTTCAAGGTTCAAGGTTAATATTAACTTATATTTTTTTATGTTAATTTGGTTAGTTTATTGAAATTACTGAAATTTTCCTTTTCTAAATTTTGACTTCAAGGGAAAATTTAAACGGGAGAGAGCTGATAATAATCTTTTGAGGAGAGTTTAGGAGAAACATGATGCAATTAGTAATATCAAATTCAAGATAATATTTTTTATTCCAAATATTAAAATTATATTTTTCATTTACTAAAAGGTAATTAACATGTACCATATAGATTGCATGATTTTTTATATGAAACGCAAAAGAAAGCCAAAAAATATACAAAATAAAGAGAGATTATAGACCCATATTAATGAAAAATATGAACGACTCACTACTGATTATGAAGAACTTCGCTGCTTGATAATGGAGAAGAGATTATTGATGGGTGGTACATATGCACCTCCTAATTGGCCCATGGTCTCGATGATGACTAGCCTCTTCCTCCTCCTCCTCCTCCAACACCATCACTATTTTAGATTTATTGTATTTGAATGTACAAATTAGGGGTGTTTAAAAAATCTGACCAGCCAATTAAACCAAAAAAACCGAGAAAAAATTAACCAAAAAAACTAAATCGATAGAAAAAACCGATTAAAAATTAAAAAAACCACCTGGTACAGTTCGGTTCCGATTTAAAAAAGCTTAAACCATTTAAACCGGACCAAACCGAACCGGTTTAATTGAATCTAAAAAAAAAAGTATAAAAAGAAACATCCTACCCTAACCCTTCTAGCCGCCCCCCTCCCTTCCCCCCTTTCTTTTCCCCATTCCCCCTTTCCAGCAGCCCCACCCCTCTTCCCCCCCCCGGTTCCCTCAACTCTGTACTCTTCTCTCTTATTCATTCCTCCACTGGCACGAAGCCCGAGGACGTGGAGATTGCTCTACAGGCAGTAACAATCAGTTGATAAATGCAGGTGCGTATCCTAAATTAAGGTATACAACAACTTATTTTGATTTTTTTTCATCCTTGGATAACCTTCAAGAGCAATCTCCACGTCCCACATTAAGGTATACAACAGCAGCAGGAAAAACATTTTGGTTTTTCTGGTTTTTAATGCTAAAAAATCAACCTGAACTGAACAAAACCGGTTTGGTTGAATTTTTTGGTTAAAACCGGACCGAACCGTGAACACCCCTAGTGTAAATGTTTAAATTTTTAATAAATATTTTATTTTTATATTATTTTAATTATTTTTCTACTTCTGTTGAATATATTTTTTTTAAAAAAATATTTTTAAAGTATTATTGACGAGGTTACCAATAGAATAACTCCGTCGGTATATTCCAAAAAGTGTTGGAAAAGAATTACTGCAAATGTCCCTACTACTATTAACTCATTGACAAAATTATAGATGGTATTATGTTAGTGATAAGTTTTATTTACCAATAAATATACCAACAGTCAAATAAAAACATTGATGGCATTACATACGATTTTCATGTCGATGATATGTTAAATTTATCGATGTAGATATCGATGGGATGAAGTAGGTAAAAAAATTTTGATACACTTTGTCCGTCTATAAATCCATCGGTATATTTATTACCGATGAACTCACTAACATACTATAAGTTGTAATTAAGTTGTTGTTTGGAAGTGATTTTATGATCTTACTTTTCTTTCCACTCTCATCTTGAGTCTCGCTTTTTTGTTTTTATCACCTTTTTTTACTGATTTGACCTTTAGTCTTGATCTTTTATTTGGGTTTTGTCATAGTTTTAACGCCATTTTGTCACACTTCTATCTAAGCGTAATGAATACACTGGCTGGTGCTCAGTGATTTGGTTCTCTCTTGCAACTATAGGTTTGCCATTCTAGTTTCTCTAAAGTTTGTGTTTAAGCATTCTTTCAATTCATCTTGGACATGGTTTTCTTCTGATTATTGTTTCTTTTCTCTTTATTTTCTTTAGCAATAATCAACCTTGGGTGAATTTCATTCCATCTTAACTAAATTGGAATAGCGGCACTTCTTTTCATTGCCTTTTCTTTTCTTTTGGGTTTTATGTTTATGTCTTTATGTTTCATCTATATATTGACATGATACGGTTTAGGTTCAACCTTGGATTCCTCATAGTAAGCATTCAATTATGTATTTGAGATTGGTTGTTGATATAGTTTAATATATGATTCAGTCTTGGATTTTTCATGATGGGTTCTTACCTAGGGATACATTCGGTCAAATTGAGGTTCTTATGGATGATGGGTTCGGCCCAATTCTTTTGGTGGGTAATTTGGCCAAATCAGGACAGGTTATGCATGAAATATTTTTGAGAAGCAAAGAAAGTTTATTTGAAGTTTATTTTGGGTATGATTTGGTCTATATTAATGAATATAGGTTTGGACCGCATGGGGTTCAAAGTTGGCTTGGGTTAATTAAGATGTTGGAATCAATTTAATTTTTTTTCGGGTTGATTTCCTAATTCTACAAAGATTTAAATCAATAAAATATTCTCCTAAAATTCAAGAAAAGTTTGTTCATTATTTTTTCTATTATTTAGGAGAATATTTATTAACAAATGAGGAAGTTTCCTAATCAACAAAGGATTCTAAGGGGGCTGTTGAATCTAATTTCTTATGCTAGGAAGGATTAATTAATGATTCTCCTAGTTTAGGAAGGAAACTAAATTGGTAGGTATAAAAGAGGAAGATTTTCTTCATTAATTGTTCATGTAAAACAAAAAAACTAAGCACAATAAGGCAAGAAGACTTCAAAATTAATTATATATTCAAATCAGATTTTCTAGTCTATTTAGGACTTTTTAAGGCTGGCAAATCTGATTCTAGCATGTCTAAGATATTAATTTTAGATTTTTATTATTTTCTTCTTAGTCTTTGGTTTATTATTACTTATTTGGGTCATTGTTGTCAAAATCATGAGTTGACTCATAAAATCATATGATTTTACAAGTCAACATGTATATAACGTGTAAAATCAGGTTAAAAACTTAAAAACCAATAAAATCGGTCAAAATCGATCAAACTCTGTAAAATTGGATCGATTTTACGAGTTTGACAAAAGTTAAAAATAAAAATTACTGACTTTCTGTCCCTGAGTCCCCCAACACTCCACAGTCCCCACTCCCTAATCTTCCCTTTTCCTTTTGCCCAAATCTCAAATTCTCAACCCCAACAAACTAACATTAGCAACACAACTGGTTCCACTCTCCACTCACCAGCAGTGCAAAGATTAATCTTCATTTTTTTTCTTTACTTCATTTGCCTTTGATCTGATTGTCTCCACTCTCCACTCTCTTAGCTGGTTTGGCTTGCCACTGTAAATGAAGCAACAGTTATGCCTTTTCTTAGTGGCGAGGTTTGCTTGTTGGATTCTCTTATTTTCTGTCATGTTTTATTATATGGAAGAGGGCCATGACCCATTAATCTTAAATCTTTTTTTTGGTGGTTTGATAGTTAAATAATCTTGAACTTGCTATTAATCTTGCAATAAGAGGAAATATTCCTGGTGCTGAAAATCTAGCACACATTACTTGCTATTAATTTTGGTTGGATATTAATCTTTATGTTTTGTTGGATTATTCATTGCAATTCTGCAATACCTGGTTGTGAACCCTAGCTAACATAAGATAACGAGTAGTGACTATATACCTGGTTGTGTTGGTGTGAGATCAAGTTAAAACACAATTTAAAACTATAGGATCTCCACTTTACATTTCTCTTTTGACATGTGTTGTAGCTCATTTAATTGGTTGTCTTCTTCAATATTGAATACAGTTATGTAGAGATTAAAACTATATAATATTGTCTCATTCATATAATTAAGGACATGTGGTGTTATTAAGCACTCTAAATATCTATGTGAATAGAACATTATTATTGTTAGCAGGGCAGTTTATGCCCATGCAAGATAGCATCATATTCTCTCCTTATTTCCCCCTTGTTTCGGGTCCATCTCGTGGTTGCTACATGAATAGAGTTCATGAGTGATTTTTATGTGTAGAGGGGAATGAAGGGAAAATAGTTTATTATACATTTAAGATTAAGGGAGAGTTGGCACTAGTCTCTTTTTTTTCAGGAATAAAAAACATTGCCTTTATTAGGAAGTTCTGTTTATTATATTATAACATGCCATATTTTGGCTCTAGGTTATTTGGAATGAACATGGGCATGATGTTCATTCAAATGGTTGGCATGTGAAGGCTAGATTATGTCACTCATGCAGGTCCAACGTTTAGCATCACTTTTTTCTCACCATGTTTTTATCAAAATAAAAAGCTGTTAATGATCTTCACATTCGTTTCTAGTAGGACCTTGGGTATGAGGAAGCCTTATACTGTATTTCTGGCTAGAAAAGCATGATCGGAGGATCAGAACCTTGGGAAAACAGAGGTAAATGGTGTAGAATCAAAGTAGTAAAATACATAGCCACTAGCTCCCATGTTACCACCAGATTGGACCACACCCTAGTTGTATACCATTATTGTTACCTATAGACCTCAAACTTTGGATAATCGATATGTCTGGCTTGGTTTTTTCTTCCCTTTGTTCCTCAAGAAGTTATTCCCGTAGTACTGCATGCCATTAATGTTACCTTTAGTTTTCATCCTCATAAAATCTTGCATGTTTCATGGTGCATACATGTCTTGCTATCAGGTAGGGTTTATTATATATTTTTTCAAGAAATACACACACACACACACACACACATATATATTTATACACACACGCGTGCGCGCGCGCGCACACCAGGAATTTAACCATATACATGTATGCTTCTTTTTTTTTTGTATTTTGTCCAACTCTCTACACTATACATCCTCGTTGATGCATATATTGATTCTTGAACTACAGGAAACATGGCATCTAAAAAAACTACCAGTGCCAATAGACTTGAAATGGGATAGCAATATGATATAGATGTTGATAAGAATTCAAGAAGAGTTCAGTACAAGTATTGTCAGAAAATTTTCAGTTGAGGTATTTACCGTTTCAAGCATCATTTGGTTTGCACTCGAAAGGATGTTGAGTCATGCCAGCAAGTACCAGAAGATGTAAAGAAGATGATTTTGAATGTTTTGGTGAAAAATCAAGAAGCAACTAAGAAGAAAAGAAAGCCTTTCCAATATATTGGAAAAGATAAAGATAACGATGAAGGGAATGAATCAGCTTAGTGGACAAAGAAAAGAGAGCAACAAGTGAGAGTGGAAGTACACAAAATACCATCAATCAACTGCTAAAGAAGGATCTTAGAGAAGAAGCATGTCGATAAATTACAAGGTTTTTCTACACCAACGCAATTCCATTTAACTATGTTTAAAACTCTGAATTTGTTACGACACTTGAATTGGTTGTAAAGCATGGACCAGGTTTTAAGCCTTCATCTTATTATGATATTAGAGAGAAGTATTTGAAGCAAGAAGTAGATCACACGATGAACTTGCTTAAGGAGTACAAGCTAGAATGGAAAAAAACAGGTTGCTCAATAATGTATGATGGATAGATTGATAAGAAAAGGAGTTCTATATGCAACTTTTTGGTTAATAGTCCTAAAGGGATAATTTTTTTTATCGTCGGTAAATACCTCTAATATATCTAAGACTGCTAATAAGGTATTTGAGATGTTAGATGTTATTGTGGAGAGGATTGGAGAGGAAAATGTTGTGCAAGTAATCACTGACAATGCTGCAAATTATACGACACTAGGGCAATCGTTGATGGGGAAACGAAAAAGATTGTTTTGGACACCATGTGTTGCCCATTGTATTGACTTGATATTGGAAGATTTTGAGAAGAAACTAAAGGTCCATCAAGTAACTATTGCTAATGGAAAGAGAATCACCTCATACATATATTCAAGAATTATTCTCATTTCAATGCTAAGACACTTTACAAAAGAAAAGGATTTGATTAGGACTGCTACCACTAGATTTGCTACTACATACTTAACTCTTAGATGTTCGAATGATTGTAAGATACAATTGATGACAATGTTTACTTCCATCTAGTGGAGGTTATGTAGGTTTCAAAAATAGAAGAAGATAAGTGAAATCAAAGTTGTGTTTTGAACAACAAGTTTTGACATGATGTCACTATATGTATTAATGCAACATATCCTCTGATTAAAGTTCTTTGATTAGTTGATTTAGATAAGAAACTAGCTATGAGTTTTATATATGAAGCAATGAATCAAGCAAAAAAGAAGATACAAGTGAATTTTGGTTTTGTGAAAAAAAGATATTGATTATCTATCTTGCTAATTATTTATTTATTACTATGAGTTGATACATAATGTTTATTTCACTTTATATTATTTAATTTAATGTTGATGAAAATATTTTTATTTTTATTTTGTAGTTATATACCTATATGGAATATTATTGATGCAAGATGGGAACTTCAACTTTACAGACCTTTACATGTAGCAACTTATTCTTTGAATCCTCATTGTCATTATAATCCTAATTTTAAAGTTACTGCCAACATTAAAATTGGATTATATAAATGCTTAGAAAGGACGGTGTCAGATGCAAGTTAAAGGTGTAAAATTGACTTATAACTTGATTCATTCAAGGATGCAAAAGGGTTGTTTGGTATTAAGGATGCCAAGATAGCAAGGGATAAAAAGACTCTAGCTAAATTATGGGATTCTTATGGGAATGAAGGTCCAAATCTACAAAAATTTACAATTCGAGTTCTAAGCTTGACTTGTAGTTCATCTAGATGTGAGCGAAACTGGAGTGCATTTGAGATGGTAAGTTTTTTTTTAATTTTAATGTTTTTATATTTGATAAGAATCTTATATGTTATCAATATGAATTGCTTATATAGGTTCATATGAAACGAAGAAATCGTTTGCACCAGAAAAAAATGAATGACTTGGTATTTGTAATGTGCAATCGGATATCGAATGATAACCAAGTAAAAAAGCAAGCTAGTGATTTTGGTGAAGTTTTAGATGATCTCTCATCTGATGATGATTGGATAACCGAGGGAGAGAAACATGATAGTTCATCAAACTTTGATTTGTTTGGTGTCATTGATAGTGCAACATGAAGGAAAAATAGTAAAGAAAATGAAAGTGATAATGAAGAAAATTTTAATGATGCTGAAATGGAGTGTCATGGAACTGAAGATGGTTTAGAGATTCAGAATAGTGTCAATCCAGATAATTCAATGAGCTTAGAGTTAAATATTGTTAACAATATTGGTGTTAGTGTTAGTAATAGTTGTAGCACTAATGTTCACAATATCGGTGCTGGTACTAGTAGTAGCAGTCATAATCCTTTAGATGGTAATGATTTTGATGAATGTTTTAGGAATAATGAGGAAGATAAAGGCAATGAAGTTGTGTTTGGTTTACATAACGCACTAACAGATTGTTTGTTTTAGGTTTGTTAATTTTTAGTTAATGAAATTCTATGGACATAATTGTATTATATTGTATTTTTAAGTTATTTAAACCATGTATGAATTTTTATTTGAATTATGTATTTTAAGGTGATTGGACATTTGTATTGTTTATTTCACTTTTATTTTAATTGTGTTATATTATTATTTACTACTTGATTGGAATTGTCAATATATAATTAGTTAAAATATTTTATTTATGATTTTACAATTTTACGATTCAAGTTTATATTTATATTCCATGTCATGTCAAAAAAGCATTTTTAACAACCTTGATTTGGGTCAATTTTGTAAATGGGCTCAAATTAACCTATTATAGAGATCTATTAGGGTTATTTGAAGCATTAAATAAGTGTTTTGTATGCTGAAAAGCAGAAAGCCATGGATTTATGAAATAAACTTGTGTTTTGCACTATGCAACATGTTATCTTTGTTGGGATAAAGATTAAATCTGATTTATCAAGGTATAACTAGTATTGTGGCGTCATTTGATTCAATTCCAATAGTGTTGGTGGCTTGATATAGGTTTTCATGGTGTCACACTTCTCAAACCTGATTTTTAGCTTTTTTAGGGATTATAATTTTTTGGAGTTACTTGACCACGTGATCAAAAGGTTTGCATCAATTGGTATCAGAGCTAGGCTCTGGAATTAGGTTATATACTTCTTGGTTTCGTTATCTATTTGTTTCGTGTCAGTTTCTCTTCGTCTGTCTTTGTTTTGTTTCAGGTGAGTATTTGTTTTCTTTCTTGTGTTTATTCTTGTTATTGTATATTTGTTGTGTTCTAATTAGAGGTAAGACCATAAAACCAATTAGAAAATGTTATTTGGGTTAAGACAGGTCTGTAACACATCTGTTTCGCGGCAACATATCGAAACTTATCATAATTAACTCAAAATTAATATTCTGGTTATTTAGTGTGAAATTGCGCTAGATATCAAGTTTCAAGTCCTTTGGATATCATTGGGCCTAAGTTCTAAATTCGGGTTTTAAAAGGGATGTTTCGTGTCCATATATCAAATTAACTCGGAATCAGCTCAAAATTTATATTCTGTTTACTGGGGTCCTAATCACAAATATATTAAATTTGAGATCATTTGGATATAGTTTTCTTTAGGTTCTAAAATCAGGTTTTGTTTTGCCGTAATGGGTTTATTTTACGTTAGCTTTCAAAAATTGTTTTATTTCTGTTGATTTCATTCTTGCCAATATATTATCATCATATTTGGGATATTTGGCTGTTTTTTTAGTCATTTTCATCACTTTGACATCTGTTTGTTTCTGATCAGTTTTGCTCCAAACAAAAGTCAAATTTACAATTTCGAGTCTAAATCAATGTTCTTCTTATCATAAACTATATTCTTGTTGTGTTTTCACCTTCTTCTTTTTTCTTTTTTTTTCTTATTTGTGTCATGTATTTAGCAAGGAAGAGGGAACGAATGAGGATTCTAGCTCAAGGATGCAACAAACTAAACCATGGTTTGGGGGTTTTAGAACAAGAAGTTGAGAAGTGTAGAAGATTATTCTATGAACTTCAAGCTTTATAGGAAAAGAAGGTACAATGCTAAAATAATGAAAGACGAAGGAGATCCGTTGTGGTTATCTTTCAAAAGATGTACGCAAGTGATTAATACAACGTGCTTATTTGAAATTTTTATCATTCACTACTTCCATACAGTGTTATTAGAGAAAGGTATTAGTGATAAGGGAATTCTAAAGGCTTAAAAAAGACTAATAAAGTCGCTACTAATTCTATTCAAGATTTGAGGGTGATCTTCTTGAAGAGAGAGGGAATGAAACGGTTCATGTTCAGGCTTGGATTCCTTATAGTAAGTATTCGGTTATGTGTTTGAGATTGGTTGTTGATACGGTTCAGTATATGGTTCAACCTTGGGTTTTTCATGATGAGTTTTTACTTAAGGATGCATTCGATCAAATTGAGGTTCTTATGGATGATGGGTTTGACCCAATTGTTTTGGTGAGTAATTCGATCAAATCAAGACATGTTATGCATGACATGTTTTTGGCTAGTAAAGAAAAGTTTATTTGGAGTGCATTTTAAGTCTGATTTAATCTCTATTAATGAATATGAGTTTGGGCCACATGAGGTACAAAGTTGACTTGGGTTAATTAAGAAGTTGGGATCATATCAGATTTGTTTAGGGTTGATTTTTTAATTCTACAAGGATTTAAATCAACAAAATATTCTCCTAAAACTGAAGGAAATTTCGTTAAAAAATAATGAAAAATTGCTTTGTTTTTGCAAAATATACTTCTAAATAAAAAGTTGAATTATATATTCAACTATATCAACAATCAATCTCAAATATATAATTGAAAGTTTACTACAAAGAATAACCTAAACTGTATCATGACACATGTTCATGTTTCTTTACGGGTTGAAATCTCATAAAAACTTGTTCTAGAGTGGTTATTAAACTAGTTCTTATATATTTTGTATTAAGGCCTTTTATTGTTGAAGATATAATAAGAAAATGAAAAACAAGTATAAATAAAGGCAACAATTTTCAAGAAGTGGGATAGATGTTTTGAGTTTTGCATCCAACTTCTAAACTCCAAGCCAAAGTTCATGCGGATAGATGGATTAGCAGTCGTTGGTCTATTTGCATTGTTTTTCATTTTATTTGACTTTTTTCCATTTTGTCCATGCTAGTAGACTTTTCTGAATCCGTTGCTTTGTTTTTTCACAAGAAGTTCGATACATGGTACA
>Ga0325400_1003598_pt1 | contig 14063 bp, 10 predicted proteins | sample PopdelMetagenome_2_FD_205662 | JGI IMG/M metagenome (GOLD analysis project Ga0325400, IMG submission 205662) | Populus deltoides microbial communities from Bellville, Georgia, United States - Xylem-PdKOR-R1 | ecosystem: Host-associated > Plants > Phyllosphere > Stem > Wood/Secondary xylem... | reverse complement strand
AAAAAAAAAAAAACCCAGGAATGAGGTATATTTATTAATTATACTTTATAGAATAAAAATTGTTTTCACTTCACAAAAAAAACCTCCAAGTATAAAATGAAAATTATTTAAATTCCTATCAAATATATATAAAATATAATAATATTAGTGACAACTCTATAGAGTTTCAAAGTTAAAACTGTCTAACTCTGAAGGGTATAGTTTAACAAAAAAAAAAAAACCCAAGAATGAGGTATATTCAGTGACAACCTTATAGAATTTCAAAGTTAAAACTGTCTAATTCTGAAGGGTATAGCTTAACTGGTCAGGTTTTGTGTTTGCTATGTAAAAGTCATCAATTCGAGTATCACAAACCTCATAGCCACTGGAAACTTATATGATCATTGACTTTAGGATCCGTAAAATTAGTTCAGGTACACGCAAGCAGACCCAAAAACCAACAATAATCTTAAAAAAAAAAAGTTCAAACAACCTGCTTCTATAATTGACCAAATACCAACTAGAATTCATGGCACAACCCAAGGCTCGAAATCATCATTATTATATTAAGGCATTAATGAGCTTTTTAACAGCCAACAGTTCTTTTCTTCTTCCCGCCAACAACAACCCTGTCAGCCTTCTCTCGCGCCACCAGCCCAGTAGCTAATCGAGGAGTACTACAGTAATTGAGTAATTATTTTCAGTTCGGTTTGATGTTTATTTAAAAAATCAATCAAACTGATTTTTAATTTTTTTTAATTTAAAACCAAAATCAAGTTAAATTTGATTCAAATTGATCATTTTCGATTTCATTCGATTAATTAAAAAAATTAAAAAAATCGATATAATCTAGTTTTATTTCATGTGAAGAGTAAGCTGATGCCAACAAAATGAAAAAGATGAATAATAAATTAATTAGTCTAAATGACAAGAATTTCATTCATGTACAAATGTAAAATAATAATCCTAGCCAATAAGATTTCCACCAACTCATAGAAAAATCAAAACAGCCTAAAAAATCCATGAAACCAAGATAGATAAAAGAAATGCAGATCCTTTTTATGCAAAAACATGTGGAAAAAACACACATCCCTTTTATGCGAAAGAAAGTTTTCTATATCTTCATCTGTTGTTTAAAAATAATCATTATGAGTATTCACGGGTCAAGACAAATATAGTATGAAAAAGAAAAGGATTGAAAATTTAGGGTGATGCTGGTGTTGGAAGTTTTGGTGATAATTGTTTTAAGGCTTGAGTTTTGACCTAGAACAATGAAAGAATTAGAGAAGGAGAGTGGTGAGAGAAAGAGGGGCAACATGAAAGACATTTAAGAGGGAGGGATTGTGAAGTTTAGGTTTAGGATTTCCTTTTATAATAGGTTTAGATACTAGTTGAACCAGTTCAATTCAGCTTGTAATTTCAAAAAAAATATTTTCTTAGACTTTTTAATTAGTTTTTCTGGTTTTTTTATTTTTTTCTTGAGTACTGTTCATTTAGCTAGAATAGCTAGCCAAGTAGGAGCAACAATGCTCTGCTATTTTTTCACACACACTAGCTATTACAGCTAAGGATGAGTTTGGCTACCAAGAGTGTGGATGCAAGTAATAATAATTTAAGAAGGCCAAGTAAAATTCTAATACATTCTCCTTTCTATCTATATAATCTGTAAAATAGAGCAATATCTGATGTACTAAAATGAAACTTTCTGATCGTCTACTCGGACAGGAGAGGGAATGGAAAAGTGCAATTTGAGATTAACAGTAAAGATTTATCCATCCAGGACCAAGCTGGCTCGTTGGCCATACATCTAGCTTTGGTTTTTTCTTCCGAAGAATGAAACTACCATCTCAGAAGATTCTTTCTTCCTTTCTCGTTGGCCACACATTTACCTAAGCCACCATCTTTGAACAGCAGAAAGTGGAGTGTTCAAGAATGGGCAGTAACGGTGGACAAGAGGATTGATGGTCCTTCCGATCTTAGCCCACACGCTCTGATGGTAACCAGCAGTCACAGGGGCATGATACATGAGCTTCAATAGCTGTAAAGAAGGATTTTGAAAAACAAGAAAGGCTTAGTTAGGTCATGCACCCAAAATATACTGATATCACTGGAATGCCACCATTTCTTAGCTGAAAATGTTCCTAAAAATCTATAGTGAAATATTGTACCGAAAGGGAAAACTCATTCTATTTTCTTAGCTGCAAGTACGAGTATCTCATCCACCAAACACAACAGAGCAAATTTTAGTGTCCCGTGAAAATCAAAGAACATCTTAATGCACGTTCTTCGTTTGATCAGCTCAAGACGACAGATTCATAACATCAAATTCTCATAGTTTGCTTCAAGCATTTTGATTTTTGCAGTACCAACGCTTTTCAAGCTGGCTCCAAATTCTTTGGTGGACTTGTTCAATTTCATAAGTTTACACCTTCACAATCCCAGGAAATTTCCATGAATTAAATAGGAGGAACACATTTGCCTAAGTGTATGCACAGATATTCTCTAATCTACTTCTTGCCTTCATTTCTTATATTGCACCACTATAATAAGGAGCTTATATTAGCACTCCACTTTTGAAAAGATCAATTTTCATCAAAACTTTGATTCAGTTCAAATGCATTAGTGATTGTTTCCCTGCTTCCCCAACAGGAATGGGTCAACATGCGTGTCTGTATTGATCAAACAAATATCTATTTGGATCCAACCCACCCAAAAAAAAGAGGAAAGGGGGAATTTGTGTCCATTTTCAACAATGAAATTCATTCATCACAATATTGCATGATCAGAAAGTAATTTACCTGCCAGTACATGAATGTTTGTATTATGTTGCGTTGCCACCTGCATTCATCAAACCATGATTATTATTCCAAAAAGAAAAAAAGGTCAGATCAAAGGAAGGGAATAGGTTTAACAACTTACGAGAACAAGGAGACGATTAACAGGAAGCCAAGCCCAATTTCAGTATGAGAGGAGAGAATGCTGAGGGTAGTTGTGTTGGACTCCACCCATACACAAGGGTCTTCAAGGTACTTCCTGTGGAACCAAACACAAACTTTTCAAGAAGAAAAGAAAAACGATGAATTACAAGATAGATGCCACAACTTCATAAGTTAAGAAACTAATATAAAAATGAAACAACAGTAACAACAAATCAACTCCAGTCAAATGATAATCATTTGAAGGTCCATGACCACTTGACCAGTATAAGGAATAACCATAGAAACTTGTGCCAGTCAAACTACTGAAACTAAATATCCGTGCATTCATTGATGTGAAAACACAAATCTCTTCTACCTGTACAAGGTGGAACGGCTGAAATTACGCCTCAAGAATTTGGCAACATGCTCCAGCGATCGGCACAAAACGGGAATTAAAGCAACTGCAAAAATGGTCAACATCAATACTCAACATAAACACTGAGCTACAGAAATGGCCCAATTAATGGAAAATTGGAATCAGAAAATTATTGACTGAAAAAACATAAAGTCAGAATAAGAAATTAGAAGCCAATTAATGCTCACCTTTGAGGCAAAGATGTGAAGTGACAAATGTAAGGCAGTAGATGAAGTAGATAAAATCTTTGGTTGCAATTATTGACTGCACGTAAACTTGAATACCCTGCAAGTTCCATGCTCTAGGTCTCTACAAAAGACGCAAACCTGGTTAGTGAAGAATAACTGTAATAAAATGAAGACGAGACTGAAAAATATGAATTATAGGATAGAAAAAGAAACTGAAAAGCAAATGTATTTCAGGTTACCCCATATAATGTGTACAAGGAATACAGAGACGAGCATGCAGTGCCCATAAGCGACAGTCGATATGCCCTACTTGAAAGATTTTTAGGTGCGAGGGGAATGATTGCAAGCACAGCCACAACAAAAACCTGCAGGCAAGGACATAAGCATATTATGAGAAATATATACTGAAATGAATGTACAATAAGGGTAGAAGATAGCCCAGATTACAAGGAGGTACATCAAAACCTGTGGGTAAAAATCTTTAGTTCTCTACCACCAATTAACAGGTAGTTTATACCAGAAACTTAAAACCTATCCTCAAGAAAAAAATAATAAAAAGAAGAATAACATGTTACTCCCAACCCTTCTTTGGATGGAATACAAGAACCAGAACCCTCCCCTATGTCCTCTTATCTCATTCTTATTTTCTGGAAGAACCTAACATTCTTACCACACTTGATTCAGGATTTCAGTGTTTTCTATGACAGTATATAGACTAAAAAAAATGACTAAAATATTATTCCCAGAGCTTCAAGGGAAACAAGGCTCAGAAATAAGCCAAAATTAAAATCAAGACATCCCAAATTTTTGCTAGAAATTTATTCAGGACAGCCACATGGAGCCCTTCAGAAGTCAAGACTTTCTGATTATTTCCAATAAGACTACAGAAGACTTGATTCACATAAATTGGGTTTAATTAATTTTACAAGCCAAGGGAACTGTTTAGTTTCCAGGTTTGTAGGTATGGGATGAAAGTTTATCAGAGGCTTATAAATTGAATGTATTCATATTTTTTGGGGTTTTGACCATAATTCATACAGGCTGAAGAGTTAAGATTAATCAATAATTATAAAATGCATCCCAGTAACGCTTCAATTAAAAATCAGGAATAGTTATGCAGTTTTAGAAAATTAGTGGCTCTAACCTATGAGCAAAGCTGACAGGACCATGGCCGCAATGCCTGAGGCTTGCAGATGGAAAACTCAGAAGTTTCTGTTCTTTTCTTAATTCTCTAAGGAAACCAACTCAATCTAATTTTTTATTCCATCAACCCTGAAATGTCACCTAGGAGGCGGGAAGAGGCAAAAGGAGGGTGGGTGGAGAAGGAAGTAGCTAATCATTTACAATGAAGAGCTCTTACAGTCAGAACCAGCTTTTGGCGAATCTGAAATAAGTGAAATAATTCCATCAGATGAAAGCTGCTCCATAAAAATGTGTCTAACCAAATTGAGGTCCTGTCTGATCAAAACTTTACTAGTAATTCAAGGAGTTCAAGTAACTACCTAAACAAGAACAAAACACGCAGTTCTTATGAATTCAAAAGATGGATTTGGATATTTGTAAAGTTTAATCAAGTAAAAGAAGAATGACTTATGCACAAACATTCAGCTGAATCTGTTAATCATCTAGTTTTACATACCTAACAGGCTAGAGAATTTCAGAAGGTTGTGAATGGAGCTGTGAGCTTTACTTGGGTAGTCAAGCTGATTACCTTGAATTGGTGTATAATCAATACAGGAAAACTCATTATGGGCTGTTTCTCAAGTAAGTTTTTTTGAACTTGCTGAAGGAGTAAAAAATAGATCGCATTTCAGGGAGAATAATCCCCTCTCACCTCTAAGGATTTCTATATAATTGATATGCTAGATAATCTCTGGTCAATTGCTGATCCTCTATCTTATATGTAGCGAACAAAGTATACAATATAACACCCAAAACAAAAGGCATAGAGTGCATATGAAGTTTTGTAATTTCTTTTCCATTCCTTGCGAATGAAGACAGCAAGCAATAAAAATGAAAAGAAAGAAAATTATAGTCCATAAACAAATAGAAATGTGTAGCACATTTGACAAAATCTATCCTTCAAGTATTACACATGCAAGCATATGAGGGAAAAGAATACCCTACCCAAGCATTGACAGAAAACTGTATGGTTTGTCGATACCAGTGGACAGAGGTTGGATTTTGACCTGCAGTTGCTGATGGTCCAGAGGCTCTAGCAGTTGACCCTACAGCATAACAATTTTGGTCCAATGACTCAATCTTATAAAAGAAGCAAAATGACAGACCAATAACAAGTTAGTGAACTTGACTTTTGTATATATGTAGAAAAAAATATTCATGTGATTCTCTTTATTTCAATCAAATTAAAAAGTAGAACAGATTTTCCAACCTATATTGTGTGTTTGAGGTTGGCCATATGAAGGGGGTGATGATGAAGAGGATGATGCAGATGGGTTTGTTGACTGAGACGAACCATTTGTAGACATCACCTCCACCACTAGATCAGGGTCCTGCCAATTAAACATGTACAACAATTATCAACTACAGCAAATGCATATGCAGCACCTCTTAAATATTACGTGAAAATGCGCAGCAAAACTCTAATTAGCAAAAACAGCAGAAAGAGTAAACTAGAAACACATCATCATTTGGCATTGCACTGAGCTGGATTTGCACAGCTCCTACTTGGATAGTATCCAGGGATTGTTAGTGCAGAGATCAGCAAGGAAAGTCCTGCTAATCAATGGTAGCAATGACAAGAGCAAAAAGAAGAGAAGAGAAGAAGGAACGAGAAGAAAGGGACAGAAGAAACTTAATTCATCATAGTTCTCTTGTTGTTATCCCCAACAGAATTCTTGTTACATAAATTTGGTAGTGGTATCTACCACTCCTGCTAATTAGGCCAACACGTGGCAGCAGTTATAATTGTCTACTATTAAAACGATGCGTATAAGGGAAATTAAAACATACACAAAACACTGCATTCCAAAGGTAAGCCAAACGTTGCATTTCTTATGGCTTATAAGCTGTAACGGCTACTTTTTGATTAATTAACCCACTCTTCTTCCTGATCATCTTCTTTCTTCAACAGGGTGCATAACAATTCTCCTCCCATGAAATCACCCTTGTCCTCAAGGAAAAATAAGGGAAACCTCAGAGAGAACTCATCAAGAAACTTTTAAGTGGTGTCGGCTGGATGCGAATTCTTCCAAAAGATCAGGATTTAACTGGCCGCATGATTTTGATGCTTCACCATTCGTCTATCCAGTATTGCTTGAGGTTGTGGTGCTGGTTCATCATGCAGCTCAGTTAAATCTTCGTACACTTTCTTACAACCCACATGCTTCTTTAATAGTGAGATATGGAATACTAGGTGGATTGTGGCTGTAGGAGGCGGGAATAACTTATAAGTCACTGTCCCAATACGATCAATTACCTGATAGGGACCATAAAATTTAGGTGAAAGCTTATGTGATTTTCTTGTGGCTACTGACTTCTGCTTGTATGGCTGCAATTTAAGGTAGACTCAATCACCTATAGCGAATGCCCTTTCGCTTCTTTTTTTATTGGCTTGTTGAATCATCCTTTATTGTGCCATGTTGAGATTAGGTTTTATAGAATTCAACATGTTTTCCCTTTGTATAAGAAATGCATCCACAGCTTCAATATTAGAATCATTTGGCAAGGGATATGGATAGGAGGCTCATAACCATAGAGTATTTTGTATGGAGTGAACTTGGTAGAAGCATAGTAATGGGTATTGTACCACCATTTAGCTAGGGATAGTCATTTGGACCATTGACTAGGATTAGCCCTTGACATGCACCTCAGATAAGTCTCTAGACATTTGTAGACTACTTCTGTTTGGCCGTCAATCTGGAGATGATAGGTCGTAGAGAAATGCAATTCAACTCTTTGTTGGCCAAATAAATGCTTCTAGAATTGACTTAGAAACACAGGTCCCTGTCATTGACAACTTATCCACATTATCCATGAAATCAGTGGCTACAGTCATAACAGAGCATGGGATGTGATAGGGCTATGAAATGAGCATACTTGTTGAATCTATCCACCACTACATAGATGACACTTTTACCATTAGACTTAGGGAGGCCCTCACTAAAATCCATGCTTATATCTTCGAAACGGCCTGTGGAATAGGAAAGGGTTGTAGCAAACCTAGACTAAGGACAATTTTTGTTTTGTTCCTCTAGCACACACTATACTCTCTTACATATTGCTTAATGTGTCTCTATTGCCTTTTCCAATACAATAAACCCCCAACTCTTTTAGCAGTAGCAATAACTCCAGAGCGACCCTCTATAGGTGAATCATGGTACATAGCAATAAGCTTCTTTTGCAACTCAGGATCATTACTAACTACTATTTTTCCTTCTTGTTTAGATGACCATTCACACATTATAGTGAGGATGTGAGTTAGGATCCTATAGTATATCTTGAATAATTCTTTGTGTAGTGTTTTCCTTTTCCCAGGATGCCTTAGTCTAATTCATTAGAGTAGTAGAGACCATTGACACTACCATAGTAAATAGTTCTCCCTTAGGATTTCTAGATAAAGTATCAATTCCAGTGTTATCCTTACTCTTTTTGTATTCAATCTCAAAGTCCAAGCTTAATAGCTTAGGGAGCCATAAGTGTTGAGAGGAAAAGGTGATTTTTTGCTCCATTAGATACTTCAAACTAACATGATTTGTTCAACCTTGAAATGTCTACTTCAAAGGTATGGTCTCCACTTAGAAATTGCATTATGTATAGCCATCATTTCCTTTTCATAGGTGGATAGAACTTGTTTTCTTGGACCTAGAGATTTGCTAATGAAGGTTAGTGGGTGTCCCTCCTATATCAACACTGCCCCAATGCCACTCCCTGAAGCATTTGTTTCTATAACAAACATCTTGTTTAGGTCGTCAGGTAAAGCCAAAACTAGAGGTTGAGTCAAAACTAGAAGTTGAGTCGTTAACTGCTTCTCAAAGGCTTCTGTTGCCTCGGTGTTCCACAAGAAGGCATCCTTTCTTAGCAACTATGTCAATGGTTTACAAATCAATCCATAGCCCTTGATAAATTTCCTGTAGTAGCCTATAAAATAAAGAAACCCACATAATTGTTTGATTCGAGGTTCAAACCAGTCAACAACTGCCTAGATATTTTTTGGATCAGCAGATACCCTATTTTCAGTTATTATATGCCCCAAATACTCTACTTGTTTACTACCAAATGTGCACTTACTTGCCTTAGCAACTAGTTGGTGCACCTTCATTACTTCAAATACTGCCCCAAATGTTCTACATGAGTTTCCATAGACTAACTGTAGATTAGTATATCATTGAAAAACACTAGCACAAACTTTCTTAAGTGCTCCTTGAATACCTGGTTCATCAAGCTTTGAAATGTAGCAAGGACGTTAGTTAGGCCAAAGGGCATTGCAAGAAATTCATAGTGCCTATTGTGGGTTCTAAATGCTGTCTTAAAAATATCTTATCTTGCCATTCTGATCTGATGATAACCAAACCTCAAATCCACCTTGGAAAAACACCTTTGCCTCAACCAATTCTTCCAACAGCTCATCCACTAAGGGTACAGGGAACTTGTCCTTAATGGTCATCTTGTTTAGAGCTCTATAGTCAACACAAAGCCTCCAGAAACCATCATTCTTCTTAACCAAGACCATTGGGGAAGCTAAAGGACTGTTGCTAGGCTGAATAATTCCTAATTCTAGCATTTCATCAACCATTTTCTCTACCACATCTTTTTTGTATTCCAGAATACCTTTATGGCCTTAGATTGATAGGTTGAGCCCCCTCTTTAAGTGGCATGGTGTGGTCATGGCTTTCGGTAGGGGGTAACCCCACTGGTTCATTGAATATTTCTCTGTAATCTCTCAATAATTCTTCTAAAATAGCATTCCTCTCCCCAACAGGGGCTGGGGTAGATATCATGGCACACACCATGTCACCAACATCTTCCAAGATCCTCAAGCTACACACACTGACCTCTGTGAGTTCTGATGGACTGTCTAGCAACCCACTTAATTGTTCAAACTTGACGGTTTGTAGTTTGGCAGCCTTATCTCCCTTCAGCAACACTTCTTCACCTTGCCACTTAAAGGACTTCCATAGTTCCTTGTAATTTGTGCTATATTATTCAGCATGGCTAGCCATCAAGCTCCAAGAACCATTTCACAGTTGTTTAGATCAACAATGAAAACATCTGCCACAAAGCTTAGCCCCTACATCTTTCACTTGAAGTCCTTACACATTGCAGTGCAACTCATAGTACTACCATTGGCTACCTCAACTGTTAAAGGCTTAATTGATAACAAGTCACATTGTAACTTCCTTGCTAATTCAATGTTTAAAAAGTTATAAGTGCTACCTGAGTGAATCAGAATGAACACTAAATGTCTGTCCCTTCTGCTAATGACACTTAGTGTATGGAACCCTATTGTTCCTTCCAATGCATTGATGGGGATGAGTGGAGTAATGGTATCTGGTTTATTTTCTTCAACCTCATCATCAGCATCTTCATCAGTATCTTCATCACCTTCTTCATCTTCCACTATGCACAATGAATATAGTTTCTTGTTCTTGTATCTATGACTAGGTATAAACCTATCATCACACCAAAAGCATGTTCTTGCATCTATGAACAGGTACAAACCTATCATCACACCAGAAGCATAGTCCTTGGCTCTTTTATCTTCTAATTCCTTGGTTCCTAGTGATTTGGTAGGTTTGGAATTTGGGTTGTAAGTGTAATTTGGGATAGGTAGTAACCCAGCTTGGAGTTGTTTTGAGGCAGGGGTGTTTGGTGGGTTTAGTTTCTTCAAAGGGTTCTGGAATGATTGTGGTTATGGTTTGAGTGTAGTGTCTGATTTGTGTGGGGTGTGATCTTCTATAAGATAGAGTTTTGTTTTGTAGACGAGCAAGGTTGTAGGCTTGTTTTAGTGTTTTTGGCTCAAACATTTTAACTAAATTCTTTATCTCTACCTCCAGCCCTCCAATGAAGAAGACCATGGCTTGTTTATCGTTGATCTCAGCTCTGTTACACAAGACATCAAAATCCTGTATGTAGGTTTCAAGATTTCTAGTCTACCTCAGGTCCATCAGCTCTTCCAATAGGTCCTTCTGACCCCCAAAACGTGGCACATACTCTTCCCATAGTATACCCTGACCTCCCGAACTCCTGATATAATTTTGATGCCAATACAAGGCTTTACCATTTAGATGGTAAGAAGCTAACTTCAGCTTCTTCCATATCAAAATATTGATTACATTTGAACAACCATTTGTGTACATCCTCTCCATCAAAAAGGTGGAAATCTTGTTTTGGCTTGTGCAATCTGTAGTAGTGCTGCCTTTCTTCACAAGACTTGCAAGTTTTGGTTGCAGAATCTTCTGTGTAAGGGTTCAGCTTCTCCCTAGCAGAGCTGGGTTCACCAACAGTCTATCTGCAATATAGATATTTGTTGATAGGATAGACCACTAATGAGGTCCTTCAGTTCATCCAATCGAACTTCATGGTTGGATGTAGTATTCTCTAGTTTTTTATTGTAAGAATCCAATATCTTCACCATGTGTTCATATTTTTGGGCTTGATCTTTGTCAGATTCGAGAGAATCCTCTAGTTATTTCAAGTCTTGAGATCGGGTGTCAAGAGCCATTCCACTGATGTGAAGACAATGAGCTTTGATACCACTTGTAGTGAGCTAGATTTCCACAGCTCCTACTTGGATAGTATCCAGGGATTATTAGTGCAGAGATCAGCAAGGAAAGTCCTGCTAATCAATGGTAGCAATGACAGAAGCAAAAAAAAAATAGAAGAAAGGGAGAGAAGAAACTTAATTCATCGTAATTCTCTTGTCGTTATTCCCAGCAGAATTTATGTTCCATATAGGGTACTGTGCCTCCTAATAGTACAACTCCTGCTAATTTTTTATTAACTAACCCACTCTTCTTCTGCTGTCTTCTTTCTTCAACAGGGTGCATGACAGGCATGTATATGCAATTAGTCAGTAATACGAACATACTACAAAATCTTAAAAGTAACATTGCAAATGTCATCAAATGACATAGCAATACTCTATCCATCGTATCACAAAATCTCATTTGTAAAAAAATGTGCATTATTCAATCAAACCCACACATCCTAAGATTCTCAAGAATTAAAAGCCAAAATTTCAAACAGAGCAACAAAAGATACCAAACCCATTAACAATTTCAACCAAGATCCAAACTTTGATATTTGGCTTATACGCATAACCAAGAATCAAGAAACTGGTACTACCAATAACAGAACCAAACCGAAAAACAAACAAGACCCGTTTGAAACCCACTATTCCAAATCCCAAAAACCCAAGAATCAAGAGCCAGAACCAATAAAAGTGAGAAGGAAAAGAATAAAGAAAGAGGGGTGTACGGACGATGTAGCGTTGGTAGAACTTGCGCTTGTAGTGATCAAGAACATCAGAGCGAGAAGACAAGTGAGGAGGGATGAGGATATTGGACCAGTAATCAGCCCATCTAGGGTCGTTGTCGTAATCATAAGCAGCAGCCGCTATTCTCCTAAGCTTCTGTGAATCCTCTGTTTCTTGTCCCATTGTAGCTGATCTTCTGCTACTAGTATCTGGAAGCGTAAAGTTGTGTTGAATAAGAGTTTCTAGCTTCCACTGTCTACAAAAATATTACATTTGGCTACGCTTCTCGTTTTACTTTTTCTTTTACTTTCTTCTTCTTTGTTTTATTCTTTTTTATTTTTTTTAAATCAATGTTCTTATATATACCTTTATTAATTATCCATATTTTGATTAATTATACAGATTTTAAAATTAATAACTAAATCTTCAATGACTTTAAAAAATTTTAAACTCATGATTATGATTATTTAAAAGCAAATTTAATATCTAACTATTTAAGCTATTCCTCAAAATTATTTTATTATTATTATTATTATTATGAGTTATATTTATTATTCTTTTTATTTTATTTTTTTGTTATGTTTAAGCATTTTATGCATGATTTTTAAATCCTGCTAGTGCTTAGATCACATGTTTTCATCAGATTATTGGATTATTCTCACTCAAATCTTGATTTTTTATTTTTAAAAAAATAACAATTTTTTTGTTAAAAAAAATAGTTCATGAATTGCATCTAGGTTTTTGATCGAGTGTTGTCGAGTCAACCTGAGTTTTTGACTGGATCAACCTAATTTTTATCTTTTCTTATTTTTTCTTAAAACCCGACTTAGATCTTGAATCGGTCTGATTTTGAGTTAATTTATCAGACCAGGTTTTAAAAATATTTTTATATATTAATAATTTTAATAAAGTGATTATCATTATGTTAATATGGCTATTGATATGTCAATGAATGATTAGCATAATAATTATTTTATCCATACAAATTTATTAATATATAAGTGGATGTCAAATGTGTATGTGTCATATAATTGATCCATCCAATTACTCGTCCGATACATGTATTTTTAGGATGTGTTTGTTTTTCGAAAAGTGGTTTCTATAAAATCATTTTTCAAACTTTCCTGTGTTAGTTTGCCAATAGAAAAGTTAGTCAATGGAAAATACTTTCTAGTCAAAAGAAAATTTGGCTACTTTTCTAACTTTTTTATTATTTATATTACATTACAATTCATACTTTCTTTATTTTCATCGCCATATTTTTTTATTTACAATTTTATTTTTTCAAGTTGTATTTATGTGTTGGTATTTTCTTTCAATTTGCATTTTTTTGCATACATGAAATGTTAAGGGATATTTTGATGATGAAATTTTTATTTCGATCATCAAAAAAAATTTATTTACAATTTTATCATTTCAAGTTGTATTAATATGATTTTACATGATATTTTGTTTAATTAGCATTCTCTTACATATATGCAATGTTGGTGAATATTTTGATGATGAGTTAAATATCAATTTTGTTGTAGTTAAAAAGAAATTAAAAAAAATACTAAATCCTTAAGCAAAAAAAAAAACAATAAACCATATGGGTATTAATGTGAAAAACTTCATTTTGCTCCCTAAAATTTTGGTTTATCTATTATTTGGTCTCTAATATTTTCATGTTTTACATTTCAATCATAAACCTGAATTTTTTTTAAATATCAGTTTTGGTTTAACTATTTTATGATAATAAATATAGTTGCTTATAGAAAAGCAACCAAATATTTTTCTTAAAAAAAATATGATGGTTTGTAAAAAAAAAACACTTGCTAGATTGTTTTTTTTTTTAAAAAAAAAGACAGGTGTAATCTTATCCAAAACAAACTTAAATTTTAATGGTATTTTTAAAAATAATATATGAAATATATTTTGAATTAATTTAAAAAATTAATAAAAAATATATATATACAATATACATTTAGTTAACTAATTTCACATCAAATAAACTTTATTTTTTCATCTGAAAACACATGGGAAACAACCCATAAACATTAATGGACCCAACTCTAACCTTAAAACAATATTAATTAGTAAATAAAATACAATTTGTTTTTATTTAAAAAAAATTCTCTCAGGTCAAT
>Ga0325400_1003596_pt1 | contig 14068 bp, 10 predicted proteins | sample PopdelMetagenome_2_FD_205662 | JGI IMG/M metagenome (GOLD analysis project Ga0325400, IMG submission 205662) | Populus deltoides microbial communities from Bellville, Georgia, United States - Xylem-PdKOR-R1 | ecosystem: Host-associated > Plants > Phyllosphere > Stem > Wood/Secondary xylem... | reverse complement strand
CTTCTCACGTGCTCGTCACAAAACTTTGCTTCTATTCACTTTGTTATCAGGAACTTGTGTCCTATTGGCTTTAGTGCGAGGAGAGCTGAAAAACCTCTGGAATTATAGTTCTGAAGAAGCTTCATCAAGGGTTTCTTCTGGCGATGCATGAAGCTGGAGACCAGTTATTTCTTCATAAGCTGCAAGGGAAATTACTCTTAGAACACCTAAAGCTACAAGCGGGCTGAACGTCTAACTGCATTTCTTCTTGAAATATTGCATTGTAATTAATTCATGTGTATGTACTTCTACAATTGTTGCCAGTCTTGATAAAGAAATCGTAATTAATTTTGTTTACAAAGAGTCTATGTTTCTTTCTCTCTCTCTCTCTATTTTTTTTTTATATTAACACATTAAAATAATTAAAAAATATCTAACATCATTTTTTTTTTTGAAAAACAGGTTGAACTGCTGAAACATGTAAAACTGAACTGTCATTTGATGTGATATGATCCATGTAATCAATTCAGACATCAGGACAACTTTCCCTACACCATGAGGATAATTACGGGAGCCTAGGAATATTCATATGAAAAGAATATTGCAATTATTGTACGTGATCAATTCCCGTGGCTCCTTGCTTTTTGCAGGATATAGAAAACCTAAAATCGCCAAAAATAACCAAAAAAGAAGAAAGCAATAACAATATAAGTTGAAGCAACTCTTTTACTCCAAGCACGTAAGAGCTTGATCCATATTTTCCTGGGTCCTGGAGCACTTGAATTTTTTGCCATTAATTAGTTTCAATCATTGTCCTTGTGTAAGTTCAATCTTAGTCGTAGGGGATTGTTTACCAATATTGATTTCACAATAACCATGCATATATATATATATATATACTCGCAACTATTTTTTTTTCCTGCCAATAATAGATCCCTTCTTACACCTTGCAGATGACAGTGACCAAGCACGGCAAGGCAGTGGGACTCCATTGGATAATAAGCACGAAGCAGTGGATAGCAAGCACAGTACTGACACAAATTTTCACGATAACATTGGATTAACTTAAGCTTAATACACCCTCATCAACTAACAAACAAGAACTCGCAGCAAGGAATTACATCAAATCACAATCAGGAGGATAATTAGCTGGTACTTAGCCAACTTCTAAAGCGCTGATCAAGAGGAGCATAGAAGGTTGATTTATTATACTCTTCCTTGATATATGATCTCTTTCTTTTGGCAGACGTTTATGACATGATACATATATGTAGAGGAAAACCCTTGGATCGATTACGATCGGTAGTCTAGCAATTAGCAGGGTGAGGAAGCTTGCACTTGCCAGGGAGCTGCATGGCAAGTTTTGGGTCGATTCCAAGGGAAGGGAGCAGGTTGGAATTTTTGTAGGAGCAAAGGCAGTTTATGTCAGCATGCGAAAGTGCCGAGCAGCAGTCTGCCGAGGGTGCGGTAGGGTTAGGAGGAGTTACAGAAGGCTTGCATGACATGAGGCCAGCAACAGGCATTTTGCATATGGTACTCTGGGCATTCGCAATATTGCTTGCTATGGCTAGTACTGCAAGCAATAGAGCCACACAAAAGAGCTTTTGGACTTTCTCCATTTCTTGGAATACAAACCAGGCAGAGAGACAGTTGATCTTCTTGTTTATATTCTTTTGTTGCTTCTTGGGCGGTTTTGGTTCGATTATATATAGGAAAAGAAGAAGGATAGGGATAGGAAATAAGGGTAGCCCGTGAGTTGAACTTGGCAGGTTTCCCTAATCCATCAATCAATACGCTGAACTGAACTGTGGCATCACGGATTGTGAACTTGCGGTGGAGAAATGTTTGTTGGATCTGTCTTTCTGTCTGAACATGAGGGCTTGTATATCCTTGGGCCCCACTGTAACCTATAGTAATGCCGTGATTTAGGATGGTGGTTAAAGGGTATTATTTAAGCAAATTAATTAACCATGCATGCTTGCATCTCTTTTTCAAGTAGAGCTTAAAAAACAGTTCTTCTCAAAGTGCTACTCTTTGGAAAAAGGTGAGGTCTCGAGTTCAGTGTTACCTTTGGATAAGCGTGTTTTATTGATGTTGATTAGCTTAAAATCTATGTTTAAAGGACGTGATAATTTAATATTATTGAGTTCAATTATGTATTGAGATCATGTATGTAAATACTTGATAAGTTGTTAAATCCAACAAAATACTGAATCCATGTACACGTGGATTTGATAAAGTTACTAGACTTGTCATCCTTAAACTCAATTATGTGCTATTAGACTCAATATCTCTCTAAGCTCAAATTTATATAGAACCGATGATCTTTATAAGTATCATATCAAGCCATAATACCTTGCTTGTTTTTCCTTAATAATCCTTAATATAAAATGTTGAGGCTAGGGATACTCATCTCTCTCTACACCCTTAGGATATAAAAATCTTCAAAAAAACATACCACTTACCCCTCGTTAATAACGTGTAAGAGATATTTATTTTTGATTAATAATTTGTAAGGGATATTTATCTATTTTTAATGAATGTGTCAAGGATATTTTTCCTTGATAATATTATTAGGACAAAAATCATGGGCTATAAAAACTCTATGAATCCTTTAATGAAAGCAAGTTCATAATCTCCATTTTCGACTGTATGTTTATTTTCAGAGTCTCTCCCTAAGATATTATTGTCTTTTCTTAAAAAAATATACTTACTTAAATATTAGAGAGTCCCAAACTCTATCAAAATAAGATTTTTATAGTTACCAGCCATAGACCATCTTGGCTTATTAGACACTAGACATTGATCGCCAACAATCTTAGCCAAGTGGATCAAAATGCTATAACCAAGATATTAGCCGATTATCCAAGATTTAAGCCTTGCTTCTAAGCTACTTGGATTTTTTGGAACATCATCAATGGCGTCGTTTGTGGGAACAATGATAAAAAAACCATCAATTGTTCTTCTTGAATTGGTTTTTGACATCCCTTATCAATTAATGACAGATAATCAAGACAAACCTAGAATAGGATATGTCATGGACCTCTCTGCGACTGCTAGCACAATTGTTTTATCAAAGCATTAACAACTTTTCAACCTAGTTCGACTCCTCATTGAGGTGGTACTAGCTATATAAAGGAACCGTCAGGCCCATCAAGCCCAATACAATATTTGGGAACCAATCTCTATCATGGTTTTCAATGGCCTTTGTGTTAAACTTGTATCAATTTTGAGCACAACATCACTACTAGAAGGATAATGTTCATTGTTTTGTTCCCATTAATGGTACCAATAAAGTTCATCAATAGAAGAGACTACTTTAATGACCAAGAATGTTGTAAATCAACTTGGAAGACATGATTTACCAAGGATATTTGATGTGTACTACTTGTAAGAGAATCAGAAGGCTATGCACCACTTTTATTGCTCTACATCAGAATATGATTTTTCTTATTTTTCTCAGGGACTTGGGGAAACAAGCAAATTTTAGGCTACATATTTGTCGACTTCATGAATGTCATTGGAACCTTGAGATCTTAAAGCTTTTCACAAGTGCAAATAAAGTGTTGGTTCAAATAATAAAACTTGTGAAGTCTCTTTGGCAACAATCCAAGGTAAAGTGAATCAACTACCTAAAAAACATCTACTAGAAAAACATTATTCTCTCATCACCTATACAACTGAGACCATGATCTCAATAAAAACTAGATACCCAAATTATCGAGTTGATTATACCTTAAAGGGCAATAAAATGTACCACAGTCAATGACTAAGAATGTAAGTTTCTTATGTATGGATTAACTTGTTCAAAATAATGATGTTTTCATTTTTTTCCAAGTGGTGCTTAAGGGCACTTGCCCTATAAATCTTCTAAGGATGGGATGAATTCAGTCTTCCTAATGTGATTGTACAATTTATCTTGAAGGGATCAACGTAGTCTTCCTATTACAATTGCAAAACTTATATTGGAAGGGATTGACATGGTCTTCCTAGTACGATTGCACAAATCTTCGAAAATGAGATTGACACAACATCTCCCCAGGGAAATGGTCTAATAACTCTTTCAAGGATGAGATGGACTTAATCTCTCTAATGCGATTCCATAATTTACATTGGAAAGGATCAATTCGGTCTCCCTAGCTAGTGCGATTGCACATCTTACCTTAGAAGGGATTGACATGATCTTTTAGTGCTATTGCACAACTCTCCGAGGATGGGATTGACATGACATCTCCACAAGGAAATGACCCCATAACTCTCTATAGGATTTGACTTTATATCTATAATGTAATAACACCAATCTCTATGCAATTCTAGGGGCATCTCAACAATCCGTTGGGAATATAAAGATATAACTACAACTTTGATTTCTTCTCGATTTCAAGTAAGGGGTAAATCTTACAAAGGTTAGGCAAAATTCAAAGTTCGATTCTTTCTAAAATTTGATAAATAATTTTCTAAAGTATGGGTGTTAGACCCATACAAATTCCCAACAATTTTCTAAAGGCTTTGGACCCTGTATGGAATTTTTTACTATGGGTGTTGGATCCATACAGACTACATAAGTTAACACAGAAATAAAAAAAATTAAATTTATAAAATAAAAAAGCTTCACATGGATAAACCCCATAAAGCTGAGGTTGTTTACATAGTTAAGGGAAGAAGGGGGCAGAGGCTTAGATATCTAGCTCATGCTCCTCAACTAGATATTCTCCATGTTAGGTAATTGTAGCCCTAGTAAGGCACACATCTCTAAAATTAAGCATCAGGACTGGATGGAAGGAAATACTTAATTCCTTCTACATTTCCTTTTATTGATTAAAGAAATATAAGTTGGGTATAACATGAAAGATCTTATCTCCAATTATCTTAGACAAAGTTGCAGACCTTCCAAACAATTCCTGGAACTTCTCAAAAGAGTTCCTTAAAGTCTCCAGCTACGCTCGAGAACTCTGGGCTTCTTTTCTGATAGCGAGAAGCTCAGCCCTCAGGCTGTCTTGGATGGCATTTGCCTTAATGATCTTCTATTTTAGGGTATCCACCCGATTATAATCAACATGATTTTTTTTCAGTGGAGCCCAATTGAAGAATAAAGCCTTGCATATTTTTCTTTAGCAATGTATAGGTCACCTTGAGGCTTCTCAGTTTAGCTTCTATAAAATTTGTCTTTCTTAGCCATTGAAGGGAAGCCTCACCAAGGATAAGGTTAGTAAAAACATCCTTAAATTTAGCTTTCTCATGAACAACCCAGGTAGAGGGCTCCACTGCTGCAGCTTTTAATTTTAGACAAAGTTAAAACTCAAGGCAGAAGGAATGTCACCACATGAGCCTCTATATTTGAGGCTGGAACACTAGACACCACAAAAATAGAGACCCTTTTTCTCTTAAAACGGGCAGCAACGCTTGCAATCACTTCAAAAAAGTCAGATCTGTTTGACCCCCAGGTAGGGGAGTATGGCTACTATAAATTTTATTTCTATAGGAGTCCTAGTTCCCACCATTGAGTCCTTAATGACGGGGAGTTCATCTATAATGATAGGGTCACCCTCCATCTCTTCTCTAGCCTTGCCTCTATTTAAGTTAAGAGATAGAGATCCTCTTCATGAAATATTTTCTATAGACCTTGCTGAAGTTTTTCCTTATTCTTTAGCTATCGGTCTTACATAAAAACAAAGTCAATAGTGAACTTAGATGTACAAAGAAAAACAACGGGTAAGGAAACTGTATACTTTGCAACATGGCCTGGTAGATCTGTTTGACCCCCCAGAAGTCTATTCAATTATTGCATTGAATGCACGCTACCGTTTTGTTTTCCAAGGGACACCTTCTTTTAATAAGGATAAGCCACCTGGTCATTTCCTTCAAATAAAGATGACACACATGGTCACAAAGAATCCTAATAATTCTGCAAAGACAAACCTTATAGGGAAGGTAAACAATCTCTCATTAATGAGACAATTAACTCTCAAGTAAAAAGATTTTCATTAAAGCTAATAACCTTTTAAAATCTTTGCATAATAAATATGCCCAAATTTAGGGGGCTACTAATGGATCAAAGTGTTTTTATACATGTTATTTAGCTTAAAATCTATGATGATAACCCAATATCCCTAGGCTTAGTTGCATGCTGAGCTCCAGTACATATAGATCTTACAAAACCCCTAAGCTTAGTTGCACGCTAAGCCCAAATACATGTGGATCTAGCAAGTTGCCATACCCAACACCTTAAGGCTCAGCTACACGCTGAGCCCAAATATATGTGGACTTGGCAAGCTGCCAGACTCAACATCCTAGGGCTTAGTATCTCTCCGAAACCAAATGGATATAGAACTAATGATCTTTTTAGGTTTCATATTGAGCCACAAGACTTGTTTTTCCTCGTAATCCTTAACATAAAATGTTGAGGTCAAGTATCTCATCTCTTTACACTTCTAGGTATATAAAAGTCTTCAAAAAGACCTCCCACTTGTCCCTTATTAATGATGTGTTAGGGATATTAATTCATCCCTTTTTAATGAATGTTTCAGGGATATTTTTCCTCGATAATGTTATCAAGACAAGACTCATAGGCTATAAAAACTAGGAATGATCATTTTTGGTTTGGTTTTTATTGAAAAAAAGTAACCAACCAAAATTAAAAAAAAAACAAAACCAGTTCAAACCAACCGGTTTTGGTTTGGTTTTTTAGAACAAAAACCGGTTCAAATCGATTTGCCTTGGTTTTTTTCCGATTTGGCTCGGTTTTTTTCGGTTTGGGTTCGGTTCGGTTTGGTTTTTTCAATTTCAGGCTTATAAAACTGAAACCGAACCGAATCGGTCAGTTTTTTTAAAATTCTAATCGGTTTAATCGGTTTTTTTCATGGTTCGGTTTTTTCAGTTATTTTTTTTCTGGTTTTTCCGGTTTAATCAGTTTTTTAGTTTTTTTGCTCACCCCTAATAAAAACCATATGAATCTTTTAATGAAAGCAGATTTACAATCTGTATTTTTTCAGAGTCTCTCTAAAATATTATTGTCTTTTCTCTTAAAAAGATATTTACTTAAATATTAGAGAGTCCCTAAATCCTTTAAAATGTGATCTTTTGGAGATACCAGCTATTAATTATCGTAGCTTATCAAGTACCAAGCATCAGTCACTAGCTACCTTGATTAGAAAAAATAAATCAAATTACTAAAATAAAAAAATTAGCTAATTATTCAAAATACAAACCTCAGATATCATCCCTGATTAATAAAAAGAACCATCCATAGTTCCCTATGTACTGTCTTTTATGATTTTTTTTCCTTTTGGATAATTAGAGGAGAAGTAATGATAAATCTAATGATTAAAGGATAAGTAATAATATATATATATATATATATCGTTATCCTCTTTGCAACTTGAGAACCCGGGGGCAGCGACGAAGCAATTAGGTGCAAGGTTATTAAAATCGCGTTTTGACTCGTACAATCATACGATTTTACGAGTCAAAACATGTTTTCCGTGTTGAATCGCTTGAAAAAATTGAAAATGGATAAAATCGGGTTGAAATCGGGTGAAATCGCAAAAATCGGATGAAATCGCGCAAAATATCGATTTCAGGATCGATTTTGCGATTGTGCCAAAATGAGGTGCTGAAACAAAATTCCCCCCCTCATGTCGAGCTGTCAGGCGCCTATTGGATGTTTCTTGCACAGTCACGGACTCACACGACTCTCTTCACTTCAGGGAATCAATTCACTGTCTTCAATCTTCACAAATCACAACGCACAAAATACTCTTTCCAATCGAACAAATCCCTAATTGGCAACCATAAAAGCGGCGACAATGATCTCCATCCTCCACAAAAGTGGTTAGTGACAGTGCTCACGGTCCAGTGACTCCAGTCTTCACTCCTTCTCTTTCCTCAGTGCTCACGGTCGCGACTTCCTTTTCTGTTTATCATGATTTTAACAGCGACGAGCCGACAACGATCTCCTCAACAGCTCACAGCTTCGGGCTTCCTCTGCAATCTTCATTAACAGCGGCATGCCGGCAACGATCCCCTTTTTTTCCCATCTTCAACAGCAGTAGGCGACATTGGGCCTCTTCACCAGCAGCTGTTCAGCTCATCATCATCATCTTCAACAGCAGCAAGCGACACCGTAAGTTCATTTTGCCTTCATCATCACCACTGCAGTAGTAGATTTTGCCCTTGTAATAGATTTGTATTTTGCCCTGTTAAGTGTTAATTGTCCAGTGATCAGTTAGTCTGTTACCCTGTAATTCATTTTGCCCGGTCCTGTAATTTGTATATGTATAATGTTGAATTGAATAGAATTGATCGGGTGAAAAAATTATTGAATTGAATGCCACAGTATATACTATATATCTTGACTGAATTGGACTAAATATTACTCGGGTGAAAATTGAATTGAAAACTGTTGAATTGGACTGAATTGAATGCCATTTCAGTATTATAGGACTGAATTAATTGGACTGAATTGAATTAAATTAATGGGGTGAAAATTAGATTGAAAAATGTTGAATTGGATTGAATTTGATGTCATTTCAGTATTATAGGACTGAATTAAGGTGCTTGAACTATGTATGGATTTTTATTTAAATTATGTATTTTAAGGTACTTTGAATTTTTATTTGAAGCATGAATTTTTTTGGATGTATTTTAAAATTCCTTACGATTTTATGATTTATTTTTACGATCCGAGTTTGTTTAGTACTTTCCGTGCCGTGTCAAAATCGTGATTTTAACAACCTTGATTAGGTGTATTACAATGCCTCTTCGACGCAACATTTATTTATTTTTGGAGCAACCTAATTATTCGAGAAATTAATTTTGAACAATGATTGAGTTCCATAAATAGCCAATTAAAGTATAGCTAAACCGGTTATATATAAAATGGGACTCAGTGTATGCAAATTCACCTCCATTTGGCAAGGTTGTTGCCCTCACTAAATCAACCATAATCCTTTAAACAAATATTGAACATTATATATAAATATATTAAACAAAATAGTGAATTAAATTATTATATATTATTTATGTTTGTGGAGAAGTTATAGAAAATTATGTTCAATGAATTAAGATAATTAATTAAAGAGATGATGTGTCTTATGAAAAATATAAATAAATCTAATTCTTATTTATTAAAAATTTAATACATTGAGAAAATCTTAAAAGAGATGTTAAAAAAATATTTTAATTGAAAATATAATTTTTATGAAAAATTATAGAAGATTCTATTTAATGAGTTGAGAATATAAATAAAATGATGTAACTTATTAAGAATGATATATGAAACTAATTAATTTCTATTTATTAAAAAATTAAACATTGCTTGTTAAGGAAATCCATAAGAAGAATATATTTCACGAATTGAGACCATTAATGAAGTGTCTTATTAACATCAACAAAAAAAAAAAAGAAGCTAATTTGTATTTATTAAAAAATATTAAACATATGTTTGTGAAGAAAACTTTGCAAAACTTGTTTAAAAAACATGTATTTTGGTTGAAAAGATACTGTTTTTCTTTGGAGAAGTTATAGGAGGTTCTATTCAATGAATTAAGACTATTATTAATAAAATATTGTCTTATAAAAACAGATAAATGAAACTATATATTTATTATTTATAAAAAAACTAAACACATGTTTATTAAGGAAATCATAAAAAGATTGTATAACCAAAACACATATTTTAGTAGAAGAGGTTATTTTTTTTATGGAAAACATATAGAAGATTTTATCCAATGAGTTAAAATCATTAATGCCATATCTTATATATAAAAAAAACAAAGATAAATGAAACTCATTACTATTTATTAAAAACTAAATACTTATTTATAAAAAATAGCTATTAAATTCAGATCAAATTTAGGAATTCATCTAAGAAATTTGTGATTTGAGTTAAGTTTTTAGTTAAAGTAATTAGAACATTGGCGTAACCAAATCCATTTGATACAACTGAATTTTTAATAATTTGATTCACTCGATCAAATCCAATCCAAACTTAACCAGGTTAATGTCAAAATAAAAAAAATAAAATATTATCGTTTTAATAAAAATAATTGACCTAAACCTAAAGGATAATTTGATAACCCAATCCTTTTTTTGAATCAATTCCAAATTTTTGATAATTATCAACAAAACATGTATTTTTTCATATCAGGATTTAAAAACCTATGTAATTTAATTTGGAGGTAGAAAACTCCTATAATAACTCTTGTTTTAAAGTATATTAGATAGGAAGTTAAAATCCTCACTGCTGTTTAGGGAGATCAACATTATACCCTCTCTAACCGTCTAGTAGGTGGCCAGTGATAAGAGATTGAGATCAAGAGGTTTGTTTCCCTATGATTTTACGTTCGAACCCTGTAGTTGCTAATATGATGGTCACTGAAGACTTATATAGTTGTTAATTTCAGGACTCGTGGGATTAGTCGAGGTGCGCGCAAGTTGATCCGGACACCCACGCTAATAAAAAAAAATATACCAACTCTTTTGATTTTCTGATCTGACCTGACAAAATATTTTCAAATATTCAAGTGGGGTGGACATTATGAATTATTTAGATTTTCACAGTGAAGCAGATCAAACCTACAGATGGATTGGATGTGTATTCATGACAGGTTGAACGGGTTGGACCTAATAAGAAAAATGGTTTTTTTAGCCCAAGAAATTTTACGTAATCCGATCAATTTAGAAACCCATATACTAACATTCTCAATCAAGATATCCAAACTAGTGTGACGCTGATATTTTTTTATTTTTTATAAAATATAATAATTTAATTTTATCTAAAAAAATAATTTGTTAGCATTGTCGCACTCGACATCGCGGCGGCCTTAAAAAAATAACTCTTGATTAGGGAAAAAGAACAGATTTCTGGCATCTTATTCTTTTAGGAAAAATGTCTTGTTTAAGGAGTCGCCACCTAATATTATGGTCACTAGGAACCCTAACTGGTCAACAGAGATTCTATGGTTCGGGACTGGTTACGTAAAAGGGAAGATATTATCACCCCTTAAACGTCCTGCCTGAGACAGGCTGCATTGTTAGTTTCGTCTTAAATTGCTAAATGTTTATTAGTTTACGCTATGATAATTTGCTTATAATATTCCTGACTCTGGCGCCAGTGAATATTCAACTACGGATACTTCCAACTCTGGCGTTGGTAAATATCACGTAGCTATAAAATAAATTAGATCAATATTTTCTTATTCCCGACTCTAGCTCCAGTGAATAAATAAATAAAAATAAATTTATTTTTATGCATGCACATATTTTTTATTTTTCTAGCTAAATAACATAAAATACAACGAATAAAAATAATATAAATTTAAACCGGTATTTTTATTCCTGACTCTAGCGTCAGTGAATAAGCCAGTGGCCCGGCCGGGCAAAAATTTTTCTCTTTTTGAACATTCATTTTTATCAGCATGAATAATAATAAGTAGTTTATTCTTGATGTCATGAATCTTATGAAAAAGTATTCTTTGCATTTTGAGAGCATTGTTTATTGTTCGAGGTTGTTTGCTTGCTTGATTAGAAAGGACTTCTACAGGGACGTAACGTAGGCTGTGGTTCTTGGCTATGAAAGAAAAGGATTCATAAGGCTCAAAGAGTGTTTCAGGGTTTCAAAGACTGAGGATCACTATCAACAGTTTGACTCTTAATGTCATCCATATTTCTTTTGCCGCTCTTCTTTGATTTGCTGCTTCTTCTCTTCTTTTTTTTTATTGCTTTGCTAGGGCATACTCATTTTATCTTGAATGTCGCGTTTTCTAGTGATTGGACATGCCCCCTAGCATTTGAGTTTCTTGAGCTCTTATGCTTTTTTGGCTTTCTCACGGCTTTTTTCTCTTTTCTCATTGAAATTTTCTCTTGCTCCCTAGTGTAGGGTGTGATCCTAGTCGGGATTTTTTTCATGAAAGAAAAATTATTCAGGCTCAAAACGGGATTCGAGGGATGTACTTATTTCAGAATGTGAAAGGAATAACAAAGATGACCTTTCCTCATTTCAAGCGCAAGCAGCTATGATCAATAAACTTTGACCTCATCCAGTGTGATGGTTTGGTCTTTGCAAAGATACATTTCAAGGGTCATGAGCAATGAGTTCACTACATACCATTATTTATACATTTAAAAAAACACATGATTCAAGAGTCATGGGGTAAGGGTGTTTATTCATTTTTTCTTTTCTTTTCTTTTTCACAATTTTTTTTGTTTATAATTTAGTCACTTCAATGATGGAGTTGTTTGATTCACTTGTTATTCTACAAGTAGAATGTCAAAAATCATTTTTGAATAAACATCAAATTATTTTTGAAATCAAAACGCCAGATCAAATTTTCAAAACTCCAATACGGAAACTGATTTTGGTAAAAGAGATGAATTGAGTCTATGAGATCACGCGAGGCTTCAAAAGTGTATTCGTGAGTTCTTATAAGAAAACTCTCTTAAGAAGATGAATAATGCTTGGTAATAAACACGATTGAATGAGAAACTCATTATTTCATTGAAGCTTTGGAAAAGAAACAACAAAGAACTTATGCCAACATGAATACTGGCATGATAACACATAAAAGGGGCTAAACATTTAGTGATCATCAATTGGAATTTCTAGAATATTTCAATCACTCATTCTTCTTGACAAGGGTATATTTTCAGTAGTTAGTTGAAGCCATATGCAGACCATTCTTGACCTAATATCACCGTAGCTTTTTCTTCAAGATATTTGATTTCTAGGAGTCGGTATGAAGAAATCAGCTATAGGAACGATAAGTGCTTTAGCAACCCCCTTCAGTGTCCTTCCTTTTTAAGTGAAACCGTTCTTTTTCAGTTAGATCAGCAATTTTACCTAACCCAATGGCTTGTTCAATCCTCTCAGCTATAACAACCAGGTCAGTAAAATGTTGTGCAGAGCTTCTAACCAAGTATTCAAAGTATGGAGCTTTAAAGGTGTTGGAAAATAAACTGATCATCTCCTTTTCCAACATGGGAGGGTTAACTTGTGCAGCTACCTCACTCCATCTTCGAGCGTATTCTCTTATGGACTCCTTGTTGTTCTTCTCCATAGCTTGCAAGCTTAACCGATCAGGGCCTACGTCTATATTGAACTGATACTGCCTCATGAAGGCATCAACTAAGTCCTTCCATTTTTTAACCTTGGTATTGTCCAACCGCAAATACCAAGTGAGGGCAGCGCCACTTAAGCTGTCTTGAAAGAAATGAATCAGCAATTTCTCATCATCAACCACCTCGGCCATTTTGTTGCAGTATGCCTTGAGATGAGTTACAAGGCATTGGGTTCCTATATATCTAATAAATTCTGGCACCCTAAACTTCTTAGGAATGACTACGTTAGGTACCAAACACATATTGACAGCTTTCACTAGGTCATACAAATGGTTTCCCTCAACTGCCCTTATCCTCTATTCTAAGGCAGTCCATTTTTCCAAGTCCTCTTCTTTCACCATCTTGCCATTTTGAGATTCTTTCTCGGTAGAATTAATGGTAAATGGCATTCTCCTATGGTATGCTGGCTGGAAATGTATAGCTTGTTGAAATTCAGATGACACCCTATTTGCCCCCAGATTCTGTGGATCGAAATGAGTTACATGCATATCTTCAGGCTAAGCTATAAGTGTTGCTTTTCTGGATTTATCTCTCAAGGCTTGCTCGAGTAGACTAGTAAGCCTTGCGACTTCTTCTTTAAGATTATCCATCTCTTTTTGATGTTGGGCTTCCAACTGGGCTCTTTCTTCATTTTCCATTTGTCTTTTTCTCGAATGAGTGTTATAAGCGGGTTTCAATGGGGAACCTATATTTCAACCTGCTAAATGTAAATCATGCAATTTATGCAAAAATGCTGAAACAATTAATTAAAAAAAATGCATATGAAATGCGGACTCACCCTTCATGGGATGACAACCTAATAGGAAGATCCTAATTGTTGAGTGCATCAAAAGGTTGGTCATTATCTAGTTTCAAAGGGTCTCTCGCATGCTCAGTGATCGTCCATGAAAGGTCGATATGAGGCTTACAAGTAGTGTGAAAATAGAGGCCCTGAGTAATATCAGTTTGGCATATCAACCACTTCCAAGTAAAC
>Ga0325400_1003595_pt1 | contig 14069 bp, 9 predicted proteins | sample PopdelMetagenome_2_FD_205662 | JGI IMG/M metagenome (GOLD analysis project Ga0325400, IMG submission 205662) | Populus deltoides microbial communities from Bellville, Georgia, United States - Xylem-PdKOR-R1 | ecosystem: Host-associated > Plants > Phyllosphere > Stem > Wood/Secondary xylem... | reverse complement strand
ATTTACAAGTATTAGCATTATTCGAATAAGATAACTAATGTAATCATGTTAACAATTTATAATCCGATTGGAACCTCCTTTGTGTGTGGTTTCCAGTTGAGTAATAATAAGAGTTTATACTATACTTTTTTGAAATATCATTAATGGATCCTCTAACCTTGACAATTATTTTTATCATTGTTTAATCCTTATATCAATATCACATCTCAAAACTCTCTTTATTATTATTATTGTTGTAGTTGTTATTGTTGTTGTTGTTATCTATAATTTATACAATTAACCTCTCTGTGGTTCGATTCCGGTCGTGCCGGGTTATTTATTACTTCGACACTCCTGTACTTAGGAGAAAACATCAATCTTTTGGTCATGTCATGAAGTTTTAAATAAAAATGTATAATCTTCAAACTAAATGTACAAAAAAATTAGAAAAAAATTAAAGGTAAAAAAAGTTGAAAAGCATATTTTTAATTGTAGGGAAAGAGCCTTTCCTTTTAGTCATAATATCAAATTGATTTCCTATATTTAATTTTTTTTAATCAATACTTTGGAATTTTTTTTTAAATCGACATCAAATAATTTTTCAAAAACTTTTAGACAACTCGAAAACCTCATAGTAAGCTAGATGAAACGGGTTCTCAGAACCAAATATGAAATAATGCATTATGCAAGTATGAAATTGAAAAAACATTCAGTGAATAAATTAGTAAAAGGCTTTAAGGATGAGGCGGAAAAAAATCAACAAAATACTATTCTAGTAAACAATGTTTTCGTGAGATGGTGACTAATGGTCCTTTTATTAAGAACACTTTGAAAAAAAAAATTCTCGTAACATAACTCACTAATGAACATTTTCCCTCTCCTTCATTGTTTTCTAGCGACTCTCTCTCATCTCTTAGACATCGAGACATTGGTGTGCATAAAATGAAGTTTTGAACTAAAATGTATAATCTTCAAATTAAAGGTACAAAAAACATTAGACAAAACCTGAAGGCAAAAAAGGTTGAAAAATGTATTTCTAATTGTAGGGAAAAGGCCTTTTATTTTAGTCACAATATCAAATTGAGTCCTTCCATTTAAAAGATTTTTTAATCAATCCATTTAAATTTGTTTTATACAAAATTAAACATCAACTCATTTTTGAAACACTTTTTTCTTACACGTGAACCACGTAATAAGCTATTTGAAATAGATTCTCAAAACCAAATACGAAATAATGCAGTATGCATGGATGATATTAAAAAAACATTCAGTGATTAATTAGCAAAAAACTTCTAGGATTAAGTGGGAAAAGAAAACCAAAATACTATTCTAGTATACAATGTTTTGTGAGATGGTGAATAGTGTTCTTTTTACCAATAGGAACACTTTGAAACCAAGTTTTTTCTTTACCTAATCTCACCAATGAACATTTTATCTCTCCTTCATCATTTTCTAGCGACTCTCTTTGAACAAAAACATATTATCTTCAAACTAAAGGTTCAAAAAAAATATACAAAAACTAAAGGCAAAAAAAGTTGAAATGAATGTTTTTAGTTATGGGGAAAAAAAACTTTTTATTCTAGTTATAATATCAAATTGAGTCCATACATTTAAAAGTTTTTTAATTATTAGATTCAAATTCGTTTTTGTAAAATTGAACATCAATCAATTTTTCAAAAACTTTTTCACAACTTGAGAACCTCATAATAAGCTAATGGAAACAGATTCTAAGAACCAAATCTGAAATAATGCTTTATGCAAGGATGATATTGAAAAAATATTTGGTGACTAAATTAAGAAAAGGCTTCAAGTATTAAATTGGAAAAAAATATCAAAATATTATTCTAGTAAATAATGTTTTTTTGAGGTGGTGAATAGTGTTCCTTTTATAAAGAAGAATACTTTGACACAAATTTGTTCTCTTAACATGATCTAACCAGTGAACATTTTCTCTCTCCTTTGTCGTTTTCTAACAACTCTTTCTCATCACTTAGACTCTAGGATATATTTGTGAACAAAATGAAGTTTTGGACTTAAATGTATAATCTTCAAACTAAAGATACAAAACAAATAAGACAAAAAGTGAAGGCAAAAAATGTTGAAAAGCGTAGTAAAAATCCTTTTATTTTAGTCATAATATCAAATTGAGTCCATACATTTAAAAGTTTTCTTAATCAATTCATTTGAATTAATTTTTGCAAAATTGAACTTCAAACAATTTTTCAAAATCTTTTTTGACAACTCATGAACCTCGTAATAATGTAATTGAAACATATTCTTAAAACCAAATCTAAAATAATGCATTATACAAGGATGATATTGAAGAAAGTTGAAAAGCGTAATTTTCATTGTGGGGAAAAACCTTTTATTTTAGTCATAATATCAAATTAAGTCCCTACATTTACAAGTTTTTTTAATCAATACATTTAAGTTTGTTTTCGCAAATATCATTACCCATTTTTAGGTTATTCCCCAAAATTGACCTATTTCCTTGTAAAATATCCAAAAAGAAAAGCAATAAGAATAATTAGCAATTTGGCTAAAGCTGGCCAATGTTCTTTTTGAAAAAGACACTAAATTTTAATGACTTAATTTAGTTGAAGACAAGGGTGAAATTGAAGACATAAAAGTTTAATGGTCAATTGAGGATCACTTTGTATAAATCCAAGACCAAGGACCAAAATGAAAAAGGCATCAAAATTTAGGGCTAATGTTGAAGTTTGGCAGGGGTAAAATTGCATGTAATTAAAATTTCTAGGCCAATTAGGGATGCAATTAAAAGAAATCAAAGTCGAGGGACTGAATTAAACTTTGGTCAAATCCATAAATTAAACCTTATAAGCCAAAACGATGTTTTATTTAAATGAAATGACACATTTTGACTAAAACAACGTCATTTTGACTGAACAATAAAGAAAATACCAGACGAAGTCATCTTCTTACTGTTCATGTTCTTCAACTTTTTGCTGGAAAAAACTGCTCGGGTAGCTACCAAAAAAAACCATACAACACTATGATGGTCTGACATTATACTACACCCCAACATAAGTCTTGTTGGTTGATTGCCCCTACAGTCATCGCGTCACTACCCTAAAAAATAAAAAACCAGATGACAAGTCATCTAATTGCTATTCATTTTTATCCACCCTTTTGCCCGAAAAAGTTGCTATGGTAAACAGAATAAAACAATCAAGCTAAATTAAATAAATTAAAAAATTATCAAGAGAAAAAACCTTGGTCTCAAGTAAACATCCACCTACGAAAATCAGAACTGATCACTGAAACGATACGTCAATTTATATTCTAAATATTTATCTTTTCTTAATATTAGTTAGTTAATCGATTCGCAGTGTAACTAAACCTAACCATTAAACAACCACATTGTATGCGCTAGTAATTTAATTCAATAGCAGCCTTAAGAACTAAATAAGTTTATTAATCTAAACAACATAACTATATGTAGTCCATGTTTGATTTGATCTAATCTTTTCGCTAAGATTAATAACATAGATCTGCCACAATTATTAAACTTATTTGCTTCACAAGTTTATATATCACAACTCTGATTTTGATAGCAAACTTAACAATAGATTGGTTAGAATAATAACTTAGAGTCTGCTCTAACAATCAAACTAAACAATCAAAGAAAATAAGCATAGAAAAACAAACATATTAATCATATAAACTAAAAAGAAAAGGTAAAATAGATCTCACAGTTCTTGAAATCCGAAGGTTTCAATTCTAAACCGAAACCCTAAGATTAAAAACCATTAAAATCATGTTATTGATGCAAATAAACACTAGATTATTGAAACTCATTATGCAAGGGGCTAAGACATGGACCAAGAATGGTCGAAATGAAGGGGCTAAGACAATATTCTTTCCAATAACATGAAGAACAATTCCCATAAACCTAGAAAAAAACTCAGCTATGCCCAACCACTTCTAAGCTAGAAATGGGCATTTTGGCTTCTAAAACATGCTCTTTTTATCCTAACAAGTCACAATACCATACACAAACATGTTTAAATCCAAAAAATTAACAAAAAACATCAAAACATCAAAATTAAGCATGAGATACCAAATCCAAAAACTAATAACCAAAAACATCCTACATGCTTATTCAAATGGATTCAAAATTAGTTATATGAACTCATTTTGTACATGAACAGGCCTAGCAAACTTAAGATAAAGACATTTACTTTAACATGTATAGCTTAAGCTAAACAAAGACTAAAACAACATTATATATATTTTTTAAATAAAAAAACTTCAATAGCAACTTTAATATATCAAAAACATAAAAAAGAATTCAAAAGAACATTAAATAAAACAATACGGCAACAAATAGGTGAATGTAACATCATTTGTTAAACATTTCAAACATCTTTTCTATGCTTATAAACATAATTATAAACCAAAAAAAAAACAACAACAAAACTAGGCCACAAATAACCTACATTTTGGTTTGCAATGTATACCTTAAATACTATCTCTTGACTTTCCTTTGAAAACTTTTGTTTAGGCTTTTAGACCTCTACCATTATGTTTCTTATTGATATTTCTTATTTTTTTTCTTTTTTTTTCTTTTCCTTTTTTTTATGCCCCTTTTCTTGATCTTGAGGGGACTAAATATTTTTTTTTTAATAAGAGATTTTTTAATTTTATTTTTATTTTCTAAATTGTTTGAAGAAAAGCAAGTATATTTAATACTAAGTCAATATCTTACTAGAAAAATGGTTGAAAAACACGTAAAAGACCCAAAAATAACTTTAAAATGATTGAATTTTTTTCAGAATTTTTTAAATTTGTTTGAGGTTTGTTTGGAAAAGACACAAAGAATAAGAAAATAAACATTGCTGGAAAATCAGTAGGGAGTGTTTACCAAACACGCTAAACACGCCCTAAGGATAAAAAAAAACATGTTTCCCTTTGTAAAATTCTATTAAGCCAAAAATGGTCTTAAATTTTGGAGGGTCAGGCCCGGCCACACGGGCAAGGCTTACGTATAGCCCAGCCATACAGGCTGGGTTCAAGTCTAACTAGGCCAACAACATGGTCCAAAACCCAAAACAGAAACATATAGCATACTTAAACTAACAGTCCATACCCATAAACATTACAAACATGATTTTAAACATGGCAAAAGATCTTTACCGAAACTTCACAACAACAAAACACAGCCCCTTTATGATGTTCATTTATTTTTCATTTATGAATCCACAAACATATAAACCTAAAAGCATGTATTTCAAGTTAAAATATTACAAATTTATTCATTCTTGTATCGGTTTATATTCAGCAAATATAACTAGAGATAACGTTGTCCTTCAACAATAACATTAAGCACTGTTTTTTTGTAACCAACATAATATGGATTTATACCTGGACCGAAGATGTCGATGTTAAAGCACAGGTAGCTTGTGAGGCTTCTCTGATGCTTAGGTATTATATTCCCAAAGGTTGGATTCACCTTTCTTCTTTCATTGTTGGCAACCAATATTTTGCAAAATAACAGATTTTGTTTATTGAAATAACAGAGGTTGAAGCGAATGGTTTGGAGTTTATGAAAAATTCCCTATTTTTTTTAGGGAATGTAGTGTTTTAGTTGTGGAAAAGAGAGGGAGCTATTGAGTTCTACACAATGAAGAAAAAGATGAAAAAAAAACGAAATATGTTATTGTTTTTTACTAACTTAGAACTTGTAATGGTGGCTTCATGAAAGGTTTTTTTATTGTTGTTTGTTCTTGGCTAGCTAACTATTGGAATGGGTGGTTCTGTATGGTGTTTTGGGCTGGAAAAAGAAGATAGAGATCTGGAGTTCTTGGTTGGATAGGGGAGACGGAGGTACTCTTGACTGGAAGAGGGAAGAGTTTAAGTTGGTTTTGGTTGGACCGAGTGTTTATATACTGCAAGGTTTACGAACACAATGTATGGGTGCTAGTATGGTGTTGGGCTAGTGTAGATCTTAGTTGGAACAAGAGAGGAGATTATTTTTTTTCTGTATAGGGTTTTTTTAGTATAGAGTCTAGCCATCTTTGGAACTAAATGAGACTCTTATTTATAGGAGGTGATGGAGATGAATATGATCCTTTTGACTCAACTCCTAACCCCCTTTAATCCCCTTGGAATAATCTTAGCCATTGATGCCAAGGTAGTAACCTGGTACTCTCAAACGAGGCTGTCAAAGGCTAGTCGAGTCAGCAATTTTAGATAGGTGTTACAACGACTACAGAGGGAACCACTCGGAAAGAATCATGTTGGGAGGTAGTATGATGTCAGTGCTACCAGATGAGCATCCATTTTATCTTACATAAGCCATGGGAGAGCATTAAATGCTCTACAAAAAAAAAGGAACCCCGGCCAGCTCTCCACAAAAGAAATGAAGAAGAAAATGAATAGTGGTGTCAAAACGGCACTGTTTTGTTCATTTCACAAAAAGAAACTTGATATTTGAATTGCAAAGAATTTGGAAATTTTTGGTTGATTTATCAAGATTTCTTTCGATTAAGTCCCTAGTTATGTCAATTTATACCCTAAATTTTTGTTGTCTTTAATTTCATCCTCAATTAATTTTTAAACTTTTAATTTCTTCAAATTTACCCCTGATTTTAACCAATTACAGTCCCTGAATGTGCACGCTTCTTTCACCTTAATCCTTGGTTTTATGATTCTTCAATTTACCCCCAAACTTTGATTTTTTGTAATTTTATCCTTGATTTCACCCAATTAAGTTTGGAAAAATTAAATCTAATCCTCCAAATTTCAATCTTCTCAATTAAGCCACAATTAAGCTTCCAAACTTAATTTTCACCAATTAAGTCCTTAATTTTCACCAATTAAGTCCTTAATAAATTAGTTTAACCCATTAAAAGTATAATTAAGTCCTTGCACATAATTAAATATTTTAATTTGACCCAAACGAATTCTTAATCTTAATCAAAAATTCAATTAGGCTCATAATTAAATTAGATTGGCCTATTCAAGGTTTAATAAGCCCTTAATCTTATTTTTTATACAGATTTGTCTCATAATCATTTAATTTGATATTGAATCTGTATTGTCCTTAAGTCTTGAATATAATGGGGTACAATTAGGCTTCTAATTTTATCCAAAATTCTATCTTGGTTCCTCCATGCATTTTAAACCCTTCTCAACCCGTTCTTGTCAAGTTACCAGTTTTGTTTTTTTTATTTTCAAGTTGTTTTATTTCTTTTCATTTTAAAAGAAAATGGTAATTTTAGGGGAAACCTAAAATTGGGTTATGACATGGAGAAAGATTGTTAGAACTATGGTAAACCACAATGTCACTTTTGTGGATGGTTTGGACATCTAGAAAAGGATTACCGCATAAAAAATAATCACTAAGAAATTTTTTACGAGAAGAAGGATGATGAAGAGCAGTTATTCTATTGTTGTCATGCTACCACTGAAGACAAGAAAGACGTGTTGTGCATTGATATCATGTGTAATAACCATATGAGAAGCGACGATACCATATTTGCCAATCTAGACTCATCAATTAATTCCAAAGTCCCAAATAATGCAACGATCAAGGCTAAAGGAAAAGGCAATGTCATCATGAAGACAAAAGAACATATGTAATTTGTTAACAATGTATTGTTTGTCCCAAATTTTAAAAGTAATTTAATTGAGCGTAGGCTAAATGATGAAAAAAGGTTATGCTATTTACTTTGATGGAGATTGTTGCACCATCCCAATTCAACTTGAGTTTGATGAGATGAGAATATTAAGTGGAATTGGGATGGAGAAAAAATTGAAAAGAGAATGATCAATTTTCTCTAAACTCAAGTTAATGGAGGAGATGTTGAAGAAAGTAGAAATCCATCATCATCACCAAGATCTTCTTAATCAACAAATCAAGAAGAAACTTCTTCAAGTTCACTAGTTAGTAAAATAAGGTCACTAATTGACATTTATGAGTGCTATAACTTTACAGTTGTAGAGCATGAAAGCTATGAAGCTGCATCTAAAGAACAAGTTTGGGTGAAGGCAATAAAGGAAGAAATTAAAATGATCAAGAAAAATAAGACATGGGAGCTAGTAGGTTGACTAGAAAATAAAGAGGTCATTGGAGTTAAGTGAGTCTATAAAACAAAGCTTAACTCTAATGGCTCAATACAAAAGTATAAAGAAAGGTTAGTAGCAAAAAGCCACTCTCAACTACTTGGCATTGACTACAATGAAATATTTGCTCTAATTGCTAGGCTAGACACTATTTAAGCATTAATTGTTTTAATTGCCCAAAAGAGATGGAAAAATTATCAGCTTGATATGAATTTCACTTTCTTGAATGGAGTTTTTGAATAAAAAATATATGTAGAGAAACTGCTCGACTTTGTAGTAAAAAGTAACAACGATAAAGTATTAAAATTAAAAAAAGCATTGTTTGGGCTCAATCAAGCACCAAGGGCCTAGTATAGTAGAATTGACAGCTGCTTCAACGAGAACAAGTATTCAGGAGAAGTAAGAGTGAGCCAACACTTTACATTAAGACCCAAGATAGCTATGACACTTATATTGTCTCTCTCTATGTTGATGATCTTATCTATATGAGAAACAACAAAGAGATGATTCAAGAGTTCAAAGAATACATGATGACGACTTTTGAAATGATAGATTTGGGTTTGATGCATTGTTTTTTAGGGATAGAAATAGATCAAGAAAATGAAGGAATATTTATCTCATAAAAGAAATACACCAAGAACCTCCTAAAGAAATTCAAGATGACAAGATGCAAAGCAGTTGCTACTCCACTCATGACTAATGAGAAATTACAGAAGAAAGATAGATCAAAAAAGGTGAACGCATCAACATTCAGAAGTTTAATTGGGAACTTACTATATCTAACAACAACAAGACCAGTTATAATATATGCAACAATTTTACCATCGAGTTCATGCAAAGTCCAAGTCAAATCCACTACAGAGTTGCTAAAACAAAACTTAGATACTTACAGGGAATAAAAGAGTATGGCATAGGGTATAAACCAACTATAGAAGCAAGACTACTTGTATGCATAGACAGTGTGATTGGGCTGGATCGATTGATGATATGAGAAGCATTTTAGACTACACATTTTCACTTAGTTTTGGAGTATTCTTTTGGGCATATAAAAAGAAACAATGAGTAGCACAATCATTAGTTGAAGTAGAGTATTTGGCAGTCGCAAAAGCAATAAATCAAGCTATATATATGACTTAAAAGAATATTAGATGTAACATCCTATTATATTTAGATATAATTTCCACGTGATTTCCTTGTGATAATTATAGAAACAATGTTTTTTAATTTGTACAGTAATTCATTTATTCAAAGGATCATGCAATTTCAATTACTAATAGATTTACTGAAATTTTGGCAGATCTTTCTCTATATTTGGATTTTACCAAGTTATCAACAACTTTAAAACACCTACTAAATCAACTTCACAATCATGTCCAGCCATCTTGGACTTCCACATTAACACAACTCAAAGTTATAATATATGCATAATTAAATGTTGTATAAAAATTCAAACACTTATAATGGAATTACCACTAGAAATTCATCTAATAATCATAGTTCTAATACTCATCATAAAAGTAACCAGAATAATCTAAGTTATTGTTATATATAATTCTTATATGTTTAAGAGAATCCATAAACATTAACCTAGTGAGTTTATCAAAAGTATTACAACATCATGAGGATTAGTATTATTTACATGTCTAACATTTACATGACAAAATGTTTGCTAATTACATGTCTACTAACTTAACAAAAGCAGTCCTAAATATTTATCATTCTACATGCAGCTGCGAAGTATCTAAAATTGATTTATCACATATTATAAATATAACTATATTTTAAATCATACAATCAACAAAACAGTTTTAATTATACATTTTAATCTCAATTCATCATTTTCAATTAATTTTCTCTTTATGGTTTTATCAAATCATCATGATAAATCATATGTCCTAATCATCATTAACCTAATACTATTAGCCCATTATCAGGCACAATCTCCCCTTTCTGGGTATTTAGCTTCACTGCTCATTATAGGGCTCTAGCCTCATCCATCACCAGATAACTAGTTTCCCCTATCAATTTTTGGGCATTAGTTTCATTACTGAATAACTAGTTCATTTGCCCCTTACAAGGCACCAGTTCCATTACTGGGAAGCTAGTTTCTCTACCCATGATTAGGCACCAGTTCCATTACTGGGAAGCTAGTTTCTCTACCCATGATTAGGCACTAGTCCCATTACTAAATTAAAAACAAGGCACATTCAATAAAATTGTAATTTCTTATCTTAATTACTAAAGTATCGAGGTGTTATACATCTACCTGCTGTTTGTGTGCTAGATGTATCTCCCTCCTGTTGTAGAGCTCTTGTGGCCTCTCTTGTATCAATAGATATACCATATCATTTTTCATTTAATGTTCATTCTGCATAATATAATCTAAGTTGATTTCTTTCAACTTAATCATTATTTACAATTTAACTTCTAGTGGAAACTTCATTTCAACTTCTCATTCTTGATCTAATTAACAAAATAAACTTCTTATAATTCATACACACATGTATACTCTAGTATACTCAAGTTTCATTCTTATAACTTCTATCATTGAAATCTCACTTCAAAGACATTATTTCTAATTTAATCATAACCAAAGTTGTAGAATTTGGTTTTGGGTATGGCTTGTCTCTTCTAAACACTGAGGTACAAAGATACAAGTATACTGAAGAAAAAAAAACCAGTCCTAACATGAACACACCCAAAACTACCCATTATAACCACCTATTCAAGTTGTCCAGCAGGATTCAATTTAACCTCTCCTCAATTTTTAACTCATATCTAGAGTTTTATAACTCTAAATTAAGGAAGGTTAGTCCTGTTTAAAAGCTAATATCCTTATATACAACTTTCATGAAAAGACTTATCTCAAATTTTATCATTGTTAAGTCCTAATCTCCTTTGGAAATTAAGTGATGAAATTGTTCAATTTGCTATCTAGGTTTAACAAGCAACTAAGTATTTTCATTCATCCTCTCCCCATTCAAAGTAAGCATTGCCATTCCATATATCTTATAACACCACTAAAACACAATCTCCTAAAAACCAACTAATCCAATTCACATTTTATTTGAGATAGCCAAAACTCTTCCAAAGAAAAAGTTACTTATTATACCAATTCACGTACAAGTAAACTTCTCACTTGTCCAATATACTTCAAATGATAAAACTTATAATTAATTGAGAACTCATCATCATTAAATAAAAATAATTCAACTCTTTCAATTTATCATTTGCATAACCATATACACATTTTCACTACATTTCACAAGCATTATCATAATTTTATCAATCTCCAAGCTCCATTGTACTTCATGATTTTATTCATTAGTCAATCATTTTATTTTTAAAACTATATATTCCTACACAATTACCATGTCAATTTAAATAAATTGAGTTCAAAGCCCTTTTCTTCTTAGCCTTAATTGAAACTTTCATCACTTCTTAATCCCTTCAATAATAGTTAGTTCTACCCATAACCAAAACATAGATTTTCTTTTTTTTTTATTTGATATTTTGAGCTAGTCTATCATTATTCCAACCCAATTACATTTATCCCCTAATGTTATCAAGAACCCTAATTTCTTAAATTGAATATTTTTAATCATAATCAATTAACCTCACAATAACTATTTCAATAGCATTAGAACAACTTACTAAGTAATAATTCAAGCTTCAAATGTCAACCGGTCAAAAAATTTAAACCCCTCTTTCTTCCTTACCAAGTCGTGACCCTTTCCCCTCTAACTCCCTTGCTTGTCACAAAATTTATCTCCCACATCTCTTCTAGTATGGTGTTTAGGTGTCAACAATTTCATTTATCTCCACTATGTCCTCACTTTACCTTTTAATTGTTGGGTAATATTTCCCCCCAGTTCGAATAGATTTTAATACCGACTTTCAGTTGACCTCATCGATTTTCATCAAAATACATCCCAATACCTTTTTTTTCTCATACCTTACTTTCTTTCAATTTTATTTTCATTTCTGTGTTTTTTTATTTATTTTTAGGCCATTTTCCATATTCTATTTTTACAAAAATTAATACACAAACAATTTATTTTCGATTTCAAAATCAAATATCATCCCTTTAATTCAAATGTTCAATTTACTTAATTTGTATGTTATTTGTTTTCAATTTCCTTATTCATTTCATAAGATTTCTAATCTAGGTCAAGTTTACATTGGAAGATATGGGAATGCGCCAACAAGGATCTACAATGTTGTTATATTATAATAGGCCAATGATTGTTATGACAAAAAAAAATCATGTATTCCATAGTAGGACTAAGTAAATATCCATCAAATATCACTTTCTACAAAAAGTTGTTGGCAATAAAGAAATCAAGTTCGAGTATTACAAGACCGAAGAACAATTAGCAAATATCTTCGTGAAAGCGCTTCCACAAGTCAAGTTCAAGACATTATAAGATCAACTTGGAGTATCAATTAAGTTCATTAAAGAGATGTGTTAAATTATTAATGCATTTAAAGAAGATCCTAGAGATCAATTCTAAAAAATACTACAAACTAAAGAATGTTTGTTCACAATTCAAAGAACTCTAGAATTTTCTATTGTAATGGCTAAATTTCCAACAAGTTCTACGGCTAGAAGTTTTGTCTAGATTGTTCCATTTAGATTGGTAAAGAATACTATAAATAGGCATGCAACCATCACTTATAAAGCAAGCCAAAAAAACTAAACTAAGTTTAAAAACTTTTGTCCTAAAACTCTTCTCCAAATATTATATCTTCCATCAACAAAGTTTTTGTATTTTGAATCCCACATCCTTCAACCATTTCCAAACTATAAACTAAGTCCTTTTACTAAACTACTACAACTAAAAAAACTTAACTATCAACTTTAAATTTTAATCCCTAATCACTAAAACCTCTAAACTACCTCTTGAACTACCATCATCCTATAATAGACCTCATAGTATATAACCTTTTGTTTTTCTATAAAATATTTTTCTATATGGGAAAAAAATATCATAAGATTATAAAAAGAGGATTCATGTAATGTAATATTTCTCCAATGTAGTTACAAATTTATGGTGAACTATGTTCTTCCCAATTTAATTATGTGGACACTGTTCTTGTAAATTTGTTCTTTATCCTTGCTCGCTCCTAGATGTTATCAAATTTCTAAAACATCAAACATGCACAAATCGGATTCATCCAACCCAGTTTTTTTTTTTTTTTCAGGGAAGGAAAAAAATGCGGTAGCTATGCTTCTATTTTAATTTACCATATGAAGGGATTAAGATTTGTAGATTTCAAAAACAGTGCAGGCCATAGCTTTAGTGACCTCAACTTTGCTTAATTGCATCGCACTGATCCCTTTGCCAAAATACCCTTTTAGTTATTAGCCATGATTCATTGAGAAGCGTTGTTCAGAAAATAACCTAATACATTAGTACGTTGTATTTCACCATGGATTAAAAAATGAAAAAGGTAAAGGGGGTTACAAGAAAATTATGGGCTACGGGATTGGAATTCTCAGATTAATTAATATCTGTAGGTGCTCTCTTTTGAACAACTGTATCCAGTTCCACTCCCCGAAGGACTTCCGTGCTCGTAACCATCAAGTAGGCGATTCACCTGACTACCTGTTCAAGCAGGTACAACTCATACCATTTTGAAGTTGCTTCATTCAAAATCAAATAGCTTGCCCTCTTCAAAATTCTTATCTACATCGAATTGCATTTTCCCTGAGAATTTTCTTCAAAATTGCTGCCCGAAATTACATCCTATTTAATTTCTTCACATATATTAGTTCATTATGATACACTACATGGAGTATACCACCCCCCTTTTCTTGTGAAGTTGGCACAGCTGAGGCAAAGCTGGGGGGGGGAGTACGGATACCAAATATAGAGAGATTTAAAGAGAAAAACATCCTTAACATCGTTTAATTTCCACAAAAGGCCATGCCTTGCATCAATTTAGACAAAAATGCTGGGGCCAATTAATAGGGAACTGTTGATATGCAAATGTACAGC
>Ga0325400_1003594_pt1 | contig 14073 bp, 4 predicted proteins | sample PopdelMetagenome_2_FD_205662 | JGI IMG/M metagenome (GOLD analysis project Ga0325400, IMG submission 205662) | Populus deltoides microbial communities from Bellville, Georgia, United States - Xylem-PdKOR-R1 | ecosystem: Host-associated > Plants > Phyllosphere > Stem > Wood/Secondary xylem... | reverse complement strand
TTACATCTCTATTTTTATGAAACTGGACGTTTACATCCTAATTTTTCCATAAAAATCTCCAACATCTTGTCCATGATCAACCATCACTGCAATTTCAAATTTTAGGTTGATCAAGTTAGCACCTCCAAGCGAATAAATGTGAAGCTATAGACCTCTAAATGGAGCAAGGATAGATCCAAAATAAAGGTGTGCATCTCCTCGACCAAGTTCAGGTGGTCTCCAATAACGTTTGTTTCAGAGTTTCTCTAGTGAAGCCTTGAAAGTGGCCAACTTAGTCAACCTTCACAGAAATTTAGCGAATACAAACAAAATCACCGATGTAATTTTTTCGTTGGTATATTGTGGTGAATTTTACTGACATAATTTTTCATTGTTATATCCATTGGTAAACACCAACAAAAACATTCCATCGGTATATACCGATGACTTAACCGACAGAATAAACCACACGGTAAAGTTCGTTTGTAAATATATCGACATAAATAATCCCTTGCTATATATCAATGGAATTAGAGATAAAATTATAGTGGGATTAAAAAAGGCAAATTGTATAGGGACGTAACACTTTTTATCGATAAAATGACCGAGAGAATGCCCAACGAAATAATTTCATCGGTAAATCTATCAATAATATTTATTTTATGACTTGGCGATCAACCCCCCTCTTCCTCTTCCCCATTTCTTATTCTTTCTTATGTATTTTTTTCTACAAAAAATCGTCCCCCCTCAATTTCAACACAATTCAACTTCTCACAACAAATCTGGTCACCACAACACTCGATTTGTCAGTATCCATGTTCTAATTCAAATTTTATTGAGGATTCTCCACCTTAATTTTTATTTTTACATATTTTTATAGTATATGTATTTTGTTTTGGTGGTTACTTAGTTTGTCAGCATCCATGTTCTGATTCATATTTTTTTATTTGAACATATATTTTTAAATGTTATGGTTTGTTTTAGATTTTTAAAAATGTTATTTGTTTGTAAATTTATGAAACTTATGTTGAATTTTTGACTTTGGTGTTTTGTGATGAAATAAATAATAACTTATTTAACGAGTTTGTTTATATATTTTATGAATTTTATTGATGAGTTTTAATTTTCAATAAATGTGTAGAAATTTGAATTTATATAGATATATAATTGATAATGAATTAAAATAACTATTAAAATAGATTGAATAAGATTAAACTAAACTAATAGTTTTATAAATTTATTTAGTTAACATAATTAATTAATACATGTTGTCATTATTATTTAGATACCACCTCCTCTCTTTTATGGTGTGTTTAGAGTATCAAAAAAATCTATTAGCTGTTGCCTAAAATAGTTTTTATAGTCTAGCGAAAGGAAATCATTTTTCTTATGTATCATAGATTCTTACTTTATTTTTTTCCTGATATTGTGGGTCAATTTTGGGACAGAAAATGTGTCAATTAAGACTTCTCTGTTTCTGGAACAACTGTAGAGAATTAAGTTTTCATTCCAACAAAACTAGTTTTGCAGTTGTTGGACATCTAGCACTCGAGACATGGGCCAAACCAAGACAACGTCTAGGTTGTATGGATTCCTAGTCTGATTTACACTCTGTGTTTTGACTTGTTTTTTGGACTTCAAAACAACAAAACTAAGTTCTTTTCTTGTCATAAGAATTGTAGGCCTATGTGTCATCATTTTAGAAAGGTAGAGAACGCATGCAATGGAGTTGTATTACTCTTGTTGTAACCTAAAAACCAATTAGTGTTTAGGCTTGTCTAGGATAGGCTAACTAGTCTTTGAACTCTAAGCGTAGTCCATTGTTTGTCTCCTTATCTAATCCCAAATTCAGCATACTCTAATTGTTAAAAACATGAAAAGTACATTGAATCCCCATGAAGTAAATAATTCTCAAAGATACCTAAAACTTTAGACAACTCATTAAGAGTCACACAAAATACTCTAGAATAAAGCATGAATGACTAAAATATATGTGCAATATATTCCTTTATCAAATACCCTTAAAATTGAATGTTTTCTTGTCCTTAAGAAAGCAAAATACATAAAAACAAAGGGTAATAACTTTATGTAGGTTCAACTTTCAACACCTTAACTTAGTTCATAGGCAATATCAAAAAAAAAAAAAACTAAGTATACCTATTTTCTCCATTTCAAATCTCTGTGCAGACTTTCAAACTCAATCATATGTATCATGCAAGCAACATAATTTAATCATGCAACATTCATCCTGCAATTACTCCTTACTACTACTATAAACAAGGTAGCAAACGAGAAAGATAAATTCATTCTTTTTTTTCTTCAAGTTTTTTATAAGTTATCACTCATCTTTTGACACAAATATAAATATTTATGATAAATGCACTTGATTACTTAACAAGTCACAAATTTTAAGTGCTATACATACTCATATTTTAAGTTGCCATTTGACATAAAAGTAAACAATTGTAATACCCCTAGTTACTATGCAACTCAAAACATTGGAGTAGATCAGACTTCATATATACTAATTCATTTAATTTCATAATTGCTATCACTTTTATTTACTTAAGCCTTGTTTAGTACTAGATCAAAGGGGATCAAATGACTCAACTTCTAGGATATTCTGCAATGACATTTTCATTTTGTCTAGATAAAAAAGTAAAGATGTTGTCGTTAACCTCGCATTAATCTATCAACCTCAAAATACATTACAATATGTAACAAAAACAAAATTAAAAGAAATAATAAAAATTAAAAATCAATCTTAGATATTATATCTAAAAAAACTAAATAGAACTACAACGTTAAGCACAAAAAAAAAAAAACCAAACACACATTACCACAAAAAAATAAAAATAGTTGGCTGGCCTACACATGGCTATTAGCCATTTTAACTTGTTGGCCTACCTTAAATTATATACATATACAACCTTAAACTATATGAAAACAGGAGGCTAGTTGAACACTAGCTTCATCACCAATCAAAAAATTACTTCAAAAAATTACTTGATATTTTTCATAATCAAAATATGATTATACTATTTTCAAACTGCAGTTATTAATAAAAGGAAAAATAAAATAAAATAAAATTTAAATATAATACCTTGAATATCACATAATCCACATCAAGTCTCCAAAAGCAATTTCACGCTAGAAAAAAAATCACATAAATAAATTAAAACTTTTTTTAACATGTTGAAACAAAATTAAAAATCCTAAATTGCATCATATTCAATTAATCCTAATTTAATAAAACTAATGCAGATAATCACCTAAACTTTTTGTAATTCAACAATAAACAACTAAATTAGAAAAATTAATGGATATATCCAACCAACATAAAAGATATAGGTGATTATCAAATCTCCTAAGTTAGTGTTTGGTATTCTGATAACAGTTGTTTTTCATAGTATTTTTCACTCGAAAATGCATTAAAATAATATTTTTTATTTTTTAAAATTTATTTTTGACATCAACACATCAAAATGATTCAAAAATACCAAAAAATTAATTTTAAACAAATGTTTTTTTATTTTTTTGACAAACGCGCGGCCAACCATGTTACCAAACATGTTCTAAAGCATTGATACTTGGGTTATTCAACCTTTTGCCTCACCGTTTTTTTTTCTCCTTTTTTCTGTATTTTGTTTCTTAAATTTCTTTTTCTTGCTTTTTTTTTAAAAAAAGAAAGGGATAAAACCAGGTGATTACATGCTCAATTATTATTTAATTTATATGTTCTCACTAATAAAATAGATCTTTTACTTTTCTTTTATCGTTTAGATAAATTTTATTAGAAAGAACTTGAGCTTAAGTACTTAACTTTGAAATACTTATTTATGAATATTTGATAATAATATATTTTTTAAATTATTATTCATTTTATGCTTGAATTCTTTTTGTTTTTTCTATTTGAGTATACTAACTTTTATTTTTGCTATTTTAATATACAAAGTTTCAAATTATTCTAATGAAAATCATCTATTAAATACTAGCAAATACGTACATGCTCACATGCCTATTAAATTGACATGTCAGCATGCTTATACATTCATCGCATGTGCATAAATACTATATTGTATTTCTAATCAAGTGTATACATTTTTATTTTTTGTACTTGAGTGTATGTACTTGTACAGATTTATTTATGAGTGAATGGTACTAATTTTGAAATTTAACAAATACCATTTTGCAATCTCAAGTAAGGAAACATCTTAATGTATTAGACATATTCTAACAAAAACACTAGATTAAAAATAATTTAAAATTTTGTATATTTAAATATAAAAAATACAATTTGATACATTTAAGTTAAAAAAATCAAAATATTTGCATATCAAATATTTAAAAATCTATATAACATCAACAAATCAATCAATCAATAATAGTATAATTGATTCAATTCAAAGTGCATCATATGATTATGGTATATGAATTACTTTTATATATATATATATATATATATTAGTCCTAACCAATAAAATTTTAGCATCTATTAAAAAGAAAACGTATACTAAGTCTGTCTTGCCACATATGTAGATTAAAATAGAAATATTAAAATATCGATACCATGTTGAAAAAAGAAGAAGAAAAGATGAGGAAATTAAGTTCTTGAATGATATATTTGAATCATAATTTCTTGATATATAGTTTATAATAAATTCTATTTTCCTAAACCATTTGAAAGTTCATATATACCATAAGCTTTAATTTAATATGCATTTTGAATAACTTTTGGTAAGATGTAAAAACAAAAATATCAAAAACATATTTCTTAATTAAACCACAAGAATTGCTTATGGTGTAGAATTCTTCATTATATAGAAAACTATTACATGTATTAAAACCTAACAATAACAATATTACAAGCTATATATATAAGAAAATATATCCATATATTTTATATTTACAACTAATCAACTTCTATATATTTTGTACTCCTACGTTTTATATTGCCGTGTATTGCTCCTTAATCCTGGATTGATTTTTTATTTGATTGCTGTCTTGATTGTCTTAAGAGAGTAATGTTTTTTTATTATAAAAAATTTAAAAGTTCATTATGATATACGAGATCACTCTTCCTTCCTTATTATTTATATGGGATTATATATAATAATACAACGCAATTCCTACACACCCAGACGCAGCGTGAACTTCACCAGCTTGTCAGCCTTGTCATTTCAGGTTAGCCACCGGTAAACATCCGGTAATTCATTTTGTAACCGTCGAGATTGTTTCAATCTTGGAGGACCCGTGGGGGGCAGGTGGCCCCAGCATGTCTAGGGTTTATTAAGACAAGATTAGGGAAGGAGCCTCTCTGCGTGGGCACCCCGCTGTGTGGGCACCTAGGGCATATTTCCCTACCTCAAGCACAGAAAATAGACAGCCTTGTTCCCATGTGCACAAATTTAAGAGCAACGTTCCAAAATCACAGCCTCTCTTGCTCCATCTGCTTCCTTTCCAGATCAATATTTTCGGGAACAGCCAGCCATGTAATGCTCCATTGCAGTCCCTTCCACATTATACATTTCCCTTTCATTGCCACTTCACTACTGACAAGAAGAAGGAAAAAAAAAAACTACTCCCAAGTCTTATTACTCCCCCCTGAAACCAATATTTTTATCTCTCAACGTATTCAGCTCTTTTTTAAATATTTTACAAATTAAAATATTAAATACAAGGATATCCTAATTGTGCAAGTGGATATCTCCTAAGATTTAAAAATTGAGCTGTCATCATCTCGTGAATGTATAGTTTTCTCAGACGATCTTCTGCTTCCAATCTAAGTACAGAACTTAGGGTTCACATGTGAGATGCATTTAGTTTTCTCCCTGTTTTTTTCTAGTAATCTTACTGCTCCTTAAAGGGTGTAGTTGTCAATATAAGATCGTCTATATATATATGCAAAATGAATATCGGGTCACAATGCATGTATATATATATATTAATGGAGCTTGTGATTCTAGAGGCTTAACAATATTTAATTTTTCGTTTCTTTTTTTTTTTTGTTTTTGCATGGGTCCACCTTTAAAAAAAACAAACGATGTATTGTCTTGAAAACACTTCATTTACACAGGTTTTCAAGAACTCATTTTCACCTAAAAACATCTCAAAAACACTCTAAGAACTTCAATAAATCTATTTCCAATGTCCAAATATCCTAAAATCACTTTAAATATAAAAATCAGCCATATTAAGAAAACTAAATGGACATCAATCTTTTTTTTTTGGCATGTTTAAAGAAAAGCAACACCAGTATTAAACTCTTTTCTAGAAGATAAACTCATTGACACTAAGAATGATTTTTTTTCCATTGCCAAGATATGGCCAACCAAATATTTTCTCTCTTTCATTGTCTTTTGGCAATGCTCTCTATCTTTTCTCAAACTCAAGGACTGATACATAGAAATAAAGTGTTGGACTAAAAAAAAGAGAAAACTAAAAGGACCAAAAATGTAATTGTAAAAACTATTAAGGCAATTCATTGAGAAAATGCGTTGACAACATAGTAACAAAAAAATAATGATACATGTTTGTTTAAATATTAGATTTGGTACCTAAAGAGTTAGTTATTATTAACCAATAAAATCAAATGATATCTTGTCAAATCAAACATTAATTTAACTTCGGAACATCTTTTCGAGACCTCGAGAACTCTATAAAAAATAAATTATGAGCCTAAAATCTTATTTAACCTAATTTGTAAGGATGCAATTTAAAAACAAATAATGGCTAAAAAAATTGAAGGACAAACAAAAAAACTCAAACCATTATTCTAGTGAAGAATGATATGTGAGAAAATTGAAAGTGAATTTAACAAATCTTTTATGTTCTTTGTTATATGTCCATAATCATGCAATAAGAATGACATGCTAGGGGTATATGTTTTATATAATTGTAATGTATGATATAACCACCATGATTTTTTGAATCACTTTGTTTAATGCTATAGAATAAATGGATCTTATTTAACTAAATTTATATGATTTAGATGAGTTACTCATGATCATGGCAAAGCTTGTGAATTATAAAGAAATGAACAATATAAAAAGAAAAAAAGCAATAAATGTAAAGAAACTTTGTATGGAAAGACATAAACAACAGAAAAGCTTATGAACAAAATTACATATATAAGGATGATCATCGATACAAGCTATTGGATGACCAATTTTTATTTTTACAAAGTCTAAGTTTCACTTAAATATCATATCCTAATCCCATATAGATTATTTATAACAAATAAGGAGTTCACATTATGAATTCTAATATAATTGGAATTTCTATGTATGTATGTCTCCATCTTGGTAGTCATATGAATCGTAACTAAATTATAATAATTGCTAGTTTATTCTATAAAGGACTTCTATACTTAATAGGATTTAATGTTCTTGTTAATCATGTGAACTCTTATCTCTATGGTCGATTATTTTTTCCAAGTTGATCATGGCTTCTAACCCTCTTGACTGATCATGACTTCTAATCCCTTGGTCAATTAATTCATGTGCTCTTTGGTCATAAACTTGATTAATTTTACTGATGTTGTTCTTTTCCCTATTTGAAAGTGAACAACTACAATTTTATTCATTTGACAAGTTGACATTTACATTAGGTGTAAAAAATGCATCTCATATTCCTTTATTTTTAGAACAAATGAAGGAATATCTTTTATCATTCTAATGTGGAAATAGATCAATCATACTATTATTATACATTATAAGAAATTGTTAAATGTTAGCAATTGTGATATTAATTAGCATGACACTAATATATAGGTCAATGAAGCATCCAAAAAGAGTACTCAAAGATGTTTTAGTGAAGATAGACAAATTCATATTCCTTTTTAACTTTATTTTTTTCGATATAAAGGAAAATCATGACATTCATTTTATCCTTAACTCATATTTCTTGGCTACCGGAAGGACATTGATTAATGTGTAACAAGACAAGCTAATTATAAGAATTCAAGATGGATAAGTCATTTTAAATTTCTTTGATGCTTTAAAATATTCATGAGATCGATTCATGCTTCCAAATTGATAATGTTAATAATTTGGTTGTGGCTATATTTTATGAAAACCATCCAAGGGAACCACTTAAGTCATGTATATTCCATTCAAAAACTATTTCAACAAAGAAGGAAAAGCAAAATAATGTATTCAATATTTGGAAGTCAATCGTCCATGTATAATACAAAGTTGGTCATGGTCTAAAGCTCTAAAAAAAGTACGAGTCCTTATAAGCCATCAATATAGCAACCACCTTAACTTAATCTCAAGCAATTACCTTTTTATCTAAGGTACATTTTTATTAAAGGTGTTTTAATTACATTAGAAGAGGTAAATTACTTAGAATGCTTAGAAAACATAAAACTACCTTGGGTTAGACCATTAGAATATTTAAATAAATAACCCTTCTTTATATATGTATAAAAAATAAAGAATAAGGCTTTTAAGCCCACAATACAACTATAATGAAGATTGAATTTGTGTATATAAGAGGTTGTCAAGGTTGAGTTTCTAAAGCTTTTAGATGTTGGAATCATCTATCCAATTACATATTGTAAAGAATGACAATAACAAAATCATTTCAACTAGAACAATAATTGATAAAAAGTGTGTAGGAATTATTGAAAACTCAATGATGCCACTTAAAAAGCTAGGTTCTATAGATGTTTTATCAAATATTTTTCTAAGATAGCTAAACTTCTTTTCAGCTCGTTAGTTAAAGATGCATCATTTAACTTTGCTAAAGATTGTTTGTAGGCTTTTGAACTTTTTTTTAAAAAAGCTCACTTCAGCTTATATCATTTATGTACTAGATTAAAGGCTCTCTTTTGAATTCATATGTGATCTAGCATATATGGTATAAAAGTTGTTTTGCGACAATGAAAGAGAGAATTTTTGCTTGATGAGGGGGAATATTTTTGCAACTCCCTATCATCCATAAATAAGTGGTCAAGTTACGGTCTCAAATAGGAAATCAAAGCAAATCCTTAAGAACATAGTGGTTGCCTCAAGGAAAGATTGGTCTAGAACACTTGATAATGCATTTTAGTAGATCGACATTTAAAACACCGATTAGGATGTGTCCATTTAGGTTGGTCCATGGAAAGGCTTGTCACTTACCTATAGAGTTGGAACACAGAGCATATTGGGATATGAAGACTTAGAACTTTGATATTAAAGTTGCTAAAGATTTAAAAAAAAATAAAATTACTCCAACTTAATGAGATGGATGGATTTTTCTTAAATGTTTATAAGAAAGCAATACTCTATAAAGAATGAGCTAAAAAGTATCATGACAAGCATATTTCAAAGTGATAAGTTATGGTTGGCAAAGTGTTTTTATCAACACTTGACTTAAACATTGTTTAGGAAATCTAACTTCATGTTGTTTGGTCCCTTCACCGTCATCAAAGTGTATCCTAATAGAACTGTAGAGATTCACGATGATACTAATGACACATTTAGAGTAAATAGTCAATAGCTGAAATCATTTATGGAGAGTGGTTTCAATTAATAAAAGTTCTCCTATATATTTAACTCTTCTAATTAATACTGGAACATGATTGAGCTAAAGCCTATAAATAAGTTCGTTCTATTTTTCTTTTGCTTATTGCTTGCATTCTTTTCTTGTTGAACAATGTTTAGCATATTTTAATGCTCTTCTTTTATGTCCTTCAAACAAAGGTAAATTTAAAATTTTATTTTGATACAATCAATAAGAAGCTTGATTTTTAATTGGACTTATGGTTAACTACTTATTTTTATCTATCTAGAGTAATGTTTATCTTGCCCTTTTCTTTTGAATAAATATATGGTTAGATAGTTATTTAAGATTATAAATTTATTTTTAAATAAGAATGAGATATTTAATTTACCTTAATGGTAGTGTTGTGAGTTGGAAAAGTTTTAAACAAGAGATTATAACTGATTCTATAACTAAAGCTAAACACATCTCTAAGTCTGAGGTATAAGAGTTTGGATAATTAAAAAAAAAAATCATCACTAAACTAGGCATGGTTCCTAGTATTGTTGATCTAGTAAACTTGTACTATGATAATAATAAAGTCTTTGCACAAGAAATGAAACATAATCTCATCAATGATCTAAACTTGTATTTAGGTGATTATATTTGATTTTAGAGATGATTGATTTGAATTGTAAAATGATAAAAAAAAATATCTACTAAAGAGAATCTCTAACTAAGACATTTTCTCGACAAAAGCATGATCACCATATGAAGGGATATGAAATTAGATAAATAGGTTATTGGCTTGAGCATAACTACGTGATTGTTAATGTATATCCCCTACAACTAATTAGTTTGTTGCATATGGCACTCACATTATTCATGTAATATATTTTTTATTTATTAATAAAGTGAGTCTTCATTTTTTTGAGTTTAATTAGTGAATCTAGGGTAAAGATAAAGTTCTTGAGATAAAATTTCTTTACAAGAAAATTATAAAGTTGTTACTATTACAAGGATTTTTATTGCTTCAAAGTAATGTCCCTAAAATGTTTCAAGGTAATATTTTATAAGGACTGGATATTAATCAAAGTTATGGAGACCAATACATATAATGTTCTTTTTTTATGAAAAAAAAAAAACCAATTGTTCTTAAAGACTACGGTATAAAGAATACATGAAGTTAATATATAGGTGTTTTTTTTATATAATAAGTTAACTAAATTGACCCATATGAGAAATTTATATAAAAAGTTACCTATATTGATAGAAAGATTCATGAGATATTTGTATAATTAATCCTTAGAAATGAGATTAGTATGTTATCTTATATAGAAACTATTATGTTTTGATCATGATTACATGTTGCTTTAATCAAAAGTAATAAGTGGACAACTCTTGAATATAGTAAAAATTATATGAAAGTATTTGAGTGATTAAGAAAAAATTCATTGGCCAAGATAATTTAGGAAAAATATTTCACATATTTTCAAATAGTATTGTTATGAAATTCTTGTGCAAGTTAGAATGAGATTTGAAAATATTTCAAATCTTATTTAAGAAATCAATAACTATCATATTGAGAACCAGTATGATTTGATAGAGCAAGCAAATTTCATGCTTAAATATCTTAACCAAAACATTAGAAATAAGATAATATTAATTTTGCTAACAAATAGTTAGATGAATGGTTTGTTAAACCATAAATAACTTACCTAATATTTGGGAGGTTATAATATGTTTCTAAAAGTTGTATTTGACTTTAAAATATAAATTAATTAATTTTAAAGGTTTATATTTAAGTCAACATTCTAAGATCTAATGGGTTAAGCACATTAGGAATCATTGATGAGAATATAAACTAGGATGAAAAATCATTTATTACTTAATTATAAAATAAGTTTTAGAAATTTAGGGACTATAATGTAATTTATATAAGGGGTTATATTTCTAGACCTAGAAAACTCAAGTATGGACTGAATTGTATAAATTTTTAATAATTGTCTTGAAATTGAATATGATATTTTTCAAAGAGAAAACTGATATTTTGCCATGATTAAAGAAGTTAGGTTTTTCATATAATACAATATGATGACTAATCCTTATTTTTTTTTTTAATTTAAAGAAGTTAGAAGTAGCGAAAAGTCAGAAAAATAAAAGCTAGCATGTTAGGCTTAGCAATCCATCTCTTAAAAGGTTTAGGAGATTTCTAAACTAGTAATTTGTAAGGACTATTATTAAAGGCTAAGGGAATTAGAAGACTATTAAAGGATAAACAATTAGAAGACCATTGATGATAACCCATTCATGAATAGTTAATAAAAGCCTAAAGGATGAATTATTATTCAAGTTATGTTCATTTAAACCCTAAAGAGCCCTTAACTATTTAACATGATCCATGAAACACCATAAAAAGTTTTGAGTAGCCTTTCCATTATATTCTTATGTTTTAGGATCCTGGCATTTTATTTGGTGGTTATAAGTATTCATTATATTACTTAAATCAATTTAATTTGGAGAGGTTTTACAGGTGCTAATATTCAATCTCTTAAGGTCAAAAGAATTTTATGTTATGATGGTGAATGAATACTCAATATCTTTATATAATTCTTAACACGTACAAGTCAAACCTTTTTTTTTATGAGAGAAAAGGTGTGATGAGCAATGGTTAACTCCTTAATCTTATTATTTGAAGATTACATGATCAAATCTTGTCCCTTTATAAGAACTTAAGATGCTAGACTTAAATTATACTTCATTTTTATTACTTGATATTTTCCAAGTCCTCAATCACCAAAATTTAAAGAAGAAATAAGATCTCTCTACCATTCTTTGTGAGCTTTCAAAGTAGAGGAAGAAAACCTTAATCAGGTTAGATGAGAGGTATACAGATTTGATATTACTTAAATTGATCAAAAAGATTAATTGTTATATATCTATTTTTTAATATGAGTGCATCTTTCTATTTTTACTAAATCAAACAATCATGTATTATTTGATTAAGAATTATAGCTACCCGATAAAAATATGAAAAATAAAGTTGCTACCTAGTTTTTAAGAAAATTAAGAATCTTATAATATGCTTTGGTTCTAGAAATCTAAATAAGAGGTTGGTTATGGTTAAGGGAAGATAGACATCATCCTTATCACATCCTTTCAAACAAAATGTTACCTTAGCTATGTTTTTCTTTTAAATTTATTTTACCCTTGTAATTAACTATCTAAATTATTTATAAAGTTTATTTGTAAGTCATTTATCATTTATTGATGTTTATCGAGTTAGTGTTGGGCCCTATATATATATATTCACTAAAAGATCATGTTAAGCTAACATTGCTTCCAATATTTAGAGACTCATTAAGCTAGCCTTTAAAAACCAAAGCATTGCCAATTTAACAAAAAAAAATGATGAAAATTCATTGAAGCATTTTTTAACTCATTTTAAGGTTTATTAGGTCTATGTTAGTCCCTAGAACTAGGAGACTAGTTGATCTAAATGTAAAAGACCTTAAAAAAGACTTGACGATAACTTGATGAAAACTCATCGAAAACTTATTCACACATTTTTTAAAAAGTTATTTTAGGGTTAAAAGGTCTATTTCAATACCTAGAACCAAAAGAATTGTTGACCTATCTATTAAAAACAAGTTAATAAAAACATCGCCAACTTGATGAAACTCATGGAGGCATTTTGAACTAGTTTTTGGGTTAAAAACCATGTGCTATGTTTACTTTGTTCCATAAAACTAGGAGACTCATCAACCTAATTATTTAGAAAGTTTAAACAAAGAATGTTAAAGGGAAAAAAAACCAAAAAGGAAAAATACATTAGGTTTCATAAGACTCATTATTTAAAACCCTGGTATTGTGATGCATAATAAAATCTAGGCACAGTATGTCGCAAAAGCAACTCAAAAAGACTTAAATGAAAGATTAGATATAATCCAAAACATTTATTCCAAAAAAAACATGATTTTATAGGTTAATGAAGGCTACTATTACTATTGCAGAAGGGATGCAACTATTTTTTTTATTTAAAGCATCAAAACGACATAATTTAAAGTTTGTCCCTTCATAAAAGTTTTAGATTTGTTTCTTAGATTTTCAATTCGCCTAATCTAACTTTATTTTGACTTCTAAAACTCTAAATATAGGTTACAACTAAAACAAGGTCTGGGGTACAGTGAGCTTCTAGACAAATTCAAACTTTTTTTGTATGCTATGTTTTAAACTCCAAAACAACACAATTAGGATCTGGGCTCTCATAAAAAACTTAGGTGTATATCTTAGCTTTTCAACAAGCCAACAAGCGTTTAATACTAAGGTGTTTAGCTCCGTTAAAAACCTAAAAACCAAATAGTGTTCTGGATTAACTAGATCAGATTGTCTCTTCCAAATCAAACCTCCTTGTATATCCTTTCTTTTTAACAATATTTTCCTTTCCTATTTTACTTTTTTTGCTTGTTTTTTAGTTTTCATTTCAGATTAACTAGACCAGACTGTCTCTTCCAAATTAAACCTCCTTGTATATCCTCTTTCTTTTATAACATTATTTTTCTTTTTGATTTTTTTGCTTGTTTTTTAGTTTTCATTTTAGATTGTCTCCTCCTCTAAAATTAAAGA
>Ga0325400_1003593_pt1 | contig 14074 bp, 9 predicted proteins | sample PopdelMetagenome_2_FD_205662 | JGI IMG/M metagenome (GOLD analysis project Ga0325400, IMG submission 205662) | Populus deltoides microbial communities from Bellville, Georgia, United States - Xylem-PdKOR-R1 | ecosystem: Host-associated > Plants > Phyllosphere > Stem > Wood/Secondary xylem... | reverse complement strand
TATATATATATATATATATATCATTTGACTGGTGTGTTTCGAGTAATGTTAAGTGCAACTGTTCCTGCATTGCCTGTCTGCTTCTCCATGCAAAATATTTTCTAAATTGAGATGGTTTTGTGGATTTCTAAATCTTAGCTTTCTTTTGTAGTACCAGTAGGCTCAGTTTGTACATTTTTCCGATTGTCCTTATTATCGTTGTTTCATAACTTATTTATTTGTCATTCTGGCACTTCATCTACTACCCCACATTTGTTTTTCCTACATCTTTCTAATTATTTTTGCTATGTACATCTAGATCCCCCGATTTGCATTTGAGAAGTTCCCTGGTTCTCAGCCAACCCTTACAACCCAGATGAAATCTGTTGGTGAGTCCATGGCATTAGGCCGAACATTTCAAGAATCATTTCAAAAAGCTGTTCGATCATTGGAGTGTGGATACTCAGGATGGGGATGTGCGCAAGTTGCCGAACTTGACTGGGACTTGGAACAATTGAAGTACAACCTCCGAGTTCCAAATCCTGATCGCATTCATGCCATTTATGCAGCAATGAAAAGGGGTATGAAAGTTGATGAAATCCATGAACTGAGCTTCGTGGATAAATGGTTCCTCACTCAGCTTAAAGAGCTGGTAGATGTGGAACAATATCTTATGACTAGGAGCTTGTCTCATCTGACAAAGGATGACTTCATCGAGGTCAAAAAGCATGGCTACAGTGATAAGCAGATAGCATTTGCTATTAAATCAACAGAGAAGGAAGTCCGGTCACAACGAATTTCTTTTGGAGTTACTCCGTCGTATAAAAGGGTTGATACTTGTGCTGCAGAGTTTGAGGCCAATACTCCTTACATGTACTCCTCCTATGATGCAGAGTGTGAATCAGCTCCCACCAAAAGGAAGAAGGTTTTGATTTTAGGTGGAGGACCCAACCGTATAGGTCAGGGAATTGAGTTTGATTACTGTTGTTGCCATGCATCTTTTTCCCTGCAGGTATGTGTTTATTATAATCTTTGTATTATTTATGTTCCCCTGTCTTCCTAGGCAATTTCTTCAAAAGACTGTTATTAATGCATATTGGCATAACCTACTTTGCTATTTTGTTGATAATTTGAGATTCCAGCTTAAGTCAACACAACACAACTTTTAACTCCTTGTCTTGTTTATTAGTTTTTTTGTTTGGCTAATCTTTAATCATGAAGCATCAATGTTGTGCTGTTTATCGTTTATGCTATTAATCACAGCACTCTGCCTGTTATATTGTTTTTCTTTCAATCAAAATTAACTTGTAAAACATCGATTGTGTCTTTTCATCAATGGAATAAACTTGGATTGATGTTGAAAGTAATGAGTAATATGGAATTGTTAAAATGTGCCTAAATTTCTATAATTGCTTGTATACTTTGAAAATTTAGTAATGTCTATGTTTTTGGTGTTTTTTCTGTTGGAACTAGTACTGCATGAAAAAGAGCATCCAGGTATGTGAGCTAGAGGAACATAAACAATGATGAAATGAATCAAGCACTTTGTAAACTCAAGCAAATATCCATATGCTGCTGTTTGTGGTTAGAAGTCATGTAAATGTGCTAAATCTTTATATGACTGTGCCCTGATTTAGTTTAGCAATAAAATTTCATGCATTCAATAACGGACCTGATAGTGTTTTTTAGTTGTGTAGTTAAATAATATGTTGGAATAAGTGTAAAGGAACCTGCTTTTGTATGACTTGGTACTTGAAGATGGTTACCATTTTGGTACATCATTTTTTAATTTGGTAGCTTTTCCGCTTTGCAGAGTGCAGGATATGAGACAATTATGATGAATTCAAATCCTGAGACAGTGTCCACAGATTATGACACAAGCGATCGTCTCTACTTTGAACCCTTGACAGTTGAAGATGTTCTGAATGTAATTGAATTGGAAAGACCTGATGGGATCATTATACAGTTTGGAGGTCAAACACCCCTGAAGCTGGCTCTGCCCATCCAGCAGTATTTGGACAAGCATAAGCCTCTTAGTGCCAGCGGAGCTGGGCATGTACGCATATGGGGCACATCACCTGATTCTATTGATGCTGCTGAGGACAGAGAAAGGTTCAATGTGATTATAAAAGAGTTAAACATTGAACAACCAAAAGGAGGCATTGCTAAGAGTGAGGCTGATGCTTTAGCCATTGCAGCAGACATAGGTTACCCAGTTGTTGTCCGTCCTTCTTATGTCTTAGGTGGCCGGGCAATGGAGATAGTATATAGTGATGACAAGCTTGTGAAGTATCTTGAAAATGCTGTTGAGGTGGACCCACAACGCCCTGTGTTGATAGATAAATATTTATCTGATGCTGTTGAGATTGATGTGGATGCACTTGCAGACTCACATGGTGATGTGGTGATTGGTGGGGTAATGGAGCACATTGAGCAGGCTGGGGTCCATTCAGGTGACTCAGCTTGCATCCTTCCCACACAAACTATCTCATCTTCCTGCTTGACCACAATTCAGTTATGGACTACAAAGTTGGCAAAGAGTCTGAATGTTTGCGGTCTCATGAACTGCCAATATGCGATCACCATGGGTGGGGATGTTTTTCTGCTCGAGGCAAATCCTCGTGCTTCTCGTACCATTCCATTTGTCTCAAAGGCAATTGGCCATCCACTAGCTAAATATGCCGCTCTTGTAATGTCCGGAAAGTCACTTAATGAGATAGGTTTCACAAAAGAGGTAATCCCAGCACATGTTGCCGTCAAGGAAGCAGTTCTTCCATTTGATAAGTTCCCAGGCTGTGATGTGCTGTTAGGGCCTGAGATGAGGAGTACTGGTGAGGTAATGGGTATAGATTATCTGGTTGCGATTGCATTTGCCAAGGCTCAAATTGCTGCTGGGCAGAAGCTACCACTTTCTGGCACTGTGTTCCTTAGCTTAAATGACTTGACAAAATCCCATCTCGAACGGCTGGCAAAGGCCTTTTTAGGTCTTGGCTTCAGGATTGTTTCGACTTCTGGAACAGCTCACTTTCTTGAATTGAAAGGCATCTCAGTGGATAGAGTGCTGAAGATGCACGAGGGACGGCCACATGCTGGTGATATTCTTGCTAATGGGCAAATTCAATTGATGGTGATCACTAGTTCTGGTGATTCACTTGATCAAATTGATGGCCGGCAATTGAGGAGGATGGCACTTGCTTATAAAATTCCTATAATAACGACAGTTTCTGGTGCTTTGGCAACAGCAAATGCAATTGAGAAATTAAAAACCTGCAAAATTGAAGTGATGGCCCTTCAAGACTTTTTTAATGTTGAGCCACAGAAAGATGATAGTAAAAGTTTGCAGCCAGCATCTTCTTCTCTATGATTGAGGGGGCAATTTCAGTAAGTGCTCCAGTTTATTATGTTTCCTGTTAAATCTGGTTTGTTGTTGCTATTGTTTGGGGTGGATTTTCCTTTCAGTTATATGTCCTTGTAAAATTTTGTCTGCCAATCTTTTTCACTTCCGTGAGCTAATTAATAATATCCTCGTAATGTGTGTTAGGGAATTTTTGAGCATCGGAAGTGTAATATTTATCTATAGTTTGAAAATTGGCCTGGCCCGAAACTCAGTTCAGGCATAGCAAATGAGTAATCTGTTGCCAGAAACTTAGTTTAGGTATAGCAAATGAATTGTCTGTTTTAATGTCTGCATGTCCAACAACAATTCGAAAAATCATTTTTTTGCTCACCCTATCTCTTTCCAAAGACATGTTTGAGTGAACCAAACATGTAATAGAAAAATGAGCTAGATTGTTGTAACTTTTGTTATCAGGAATGATCATGGTATTAGTTCTCGTTTCTTAGTTAGGCAGCTTGGCATGGGAAATGATTGGTGAAGGGGCAAAATACTAGTGAGAAAATAGAGAGTTTTTTTTTAAAAAAAAAAAATAATAAAGTGTGCAGGATACCAGGTTTTATTAACTGTCTTTTTCAGAGGCTGAGTTAAGGCTCCTTTGTATTTTGTACTTTCTTTGCGCCGTTAGAAACTTACCTATCCTAATCAAATTTTAAGGTTAGTTAGGATAAACTACCTATTTTTACCACAACTTTTTGTTCAAGTGTATGTTGTGCGTTCATTCACTTTCTGCTATGTGTTTGGTTTGTTATGTTGATGTTTTTTCCCTACTGAAAACAGGTTAAAAAAAATCTATCGAACTTTATTCGCCCTCTGGGAATGATGATACATAGAGGGATTAGCGGGGCCATGTGTATGCCATTGTTTGATCCTTGCAATCATGTAGCTGTTTGTTTTCATATGCTGTATGATGACGGTGATGAAAAAAGATTAGGAGATTTGAAGTTCAAGGCATGGAGTCTAAAATGGCATCTGGGTTCTTCTTGTTAGTTTTGCTTAGTTTGATGAGTTTACCTAAAGACTGGCATATCTAGTTTTTTCATTTTATTATTATTATTAGCAGAGATTGTCCGCAGACAATGTTATTTGTGCTGATTGGCTACTCGTAGTTTTGCATTGCTATCCTCTCATGTTTGGTCTTGTTTGTTAAATTTAAACCGCAGATTTCAAATTAATGGGTATGATTTTAGCAATTTATAAATGGCACAACCTAGCTACTTCATTAATTCTTAAAAAAACTCAGCTTCGAACTGAATTCAAAATTAACTTTGAGTAATCCATGTTAGAGATTACGCATGTGTGTATGAATGGAGATGGAGGATAGCTCAAAACATGACTCGCACTGTATTAGATTTTATTTAGTTGTCTTTGGACTTCAATCTATGTTTTTTTATTGATTTTTTTATAATTTTGTGGGTTTTAAACTCAAATTTGATTTTGATTAAGGATTTACCATTTATTTTTAATTTTTGACATTATGATCAGTTTATGAATAATAAGTTGAAGACTTTTGATTTCCTACCCTAATTTTTTCCTCTTTTCTTTAGCTTATTTTCTTCTCTTCAGCTTCTTTCTTCTAATTTTAAGCTTTTTTCTTTCCTGTTTATACTTCTCTTCAAATCTGACCCACATCAGCTTAGATATCAGAGTCAGGTTCTTGGTTGTTTTCCCCTTTTCAATATTTCCACAAGAATTCCAAAATCTCCAAACCATCAGGAAAGCAAAAGGAGGTTAAGCAACAACAGTAGCAACGTTCTTTTCTTGTTTCTCAAGTTCTCCTATAGCACAACAATTTTCTTGCACGGGTCTTTTTCCCAGGAACACCAACAGTATACCAGCCAATCAGCAGCCCTCGTAGCCACAGACGCCAGCCACCGCATCCACACATAATCTAACCACGACGACCCTTTTCACCTGCAAGCCGACTTGCCTGAACACGCCTCATCACCACCAAGACCAGACCGAAAACAACCACCCACAATCGCCACAAAATCAGTTTCAGCCACCACCAATCACAACCCGACAACCTCCATAAAAATTCCAACACTAGCCGCCACCCCTCCCCGCTGTAAAACGAAACAACACCACAATAGCCAGCCCTGCCTTGCAGCCCCCCCTCTGCCTCCCTTTAAAAATCACAGCCCCTTCCTCAACCACGATAGCTATGACATTATATTTTGAGAGACACGTGAAGAATAAAGGATTCAAGTAAAGAGTCTTCTGTCAAAATTTCACAACGTAATTCTTATTTTTAATTATTTAGATCTCCTTCTTTTATCTTAATTAAAAAAAGAGTAACATAAAAAACAATGTAAAAAAAAGTGATACCAACATTTAGCTAGACAACACTATATTAATGATTCTGCCTACATCAACAACAATCCAAGCGGTTTATCGCTAATCTAATTAGTAAATATTTCAATTTGTTGAATTTTATTTTTCTGATTTTGCACTTCTCATTAATGTTATTTTTATGTAAAAAAAAACTTTTATTTTTGCTTATCAACCCCTTTCGGCATTTACATATATCATCTAGTTCTCTTTAGTAATTGCAAAGCTTATAAAAAATAGTGGAAAGTTGTGACTATTATTTGATTAATCATTTACATTTAAGGGTCTAGTAATACATATTGAAAAAAAATTCCTTGTGTATTATGGTCTTGATTAATCTTCACATTAAAAAAAAAAACTAGCTCTATTTTTGTTTTGTGTTTTTACTTGCAAGATGTGTTTATGATGTCAATTTCATCTCTAAGTTAGTGTTGCAAGCATTGACGTCATGATCATCTAGTGTCTAACCTTGAGTCTATAATTATCATGGATCTGATCCATAGTGATACCCTTAAGATCATTTGAGGGGAGCTACAACTTATGCAAATCGAGATGACCAACATGACTAAAAGAATTTAACCCTTAAAGGGTTCTCAAATAGGGCACCCAAAGACCAATAAAAATTACATCAATAATCATTATAAGCAAGTCCACCAAGGACACCACTAGTAAATATATCATTTAGGTTATTCTGGTCATGATTACCCTGATAAGCGAGTAATGAGACCTAATAAAAGAGAGGCTCCTATTTTTTATAGTCGTCATGACCTTTGGATTTTTACGAAGTGGATTTGTGACATGAGTCATTTCTTTGATTGGTCTAACTTATTAGAAAATAAAAGAGTTAGATATATTAAGATGAAACTCATTGATACTACCTAACTTTATTGGGAAAGTATCGAAGACAATTCGTAAACCTCCTATCACTAATTAGAACGAGATGAAAAAAAATTACAGGAGAAGTATCTACCTCAATCTTATAAAACTAAACTTTCAGACCAATGTAATAGTCTTAGATAAGGGAACAAATATGTCAATGAGCACAAAGTATAGTTTGATAAGAATAAGATGAGATGTGTCATAAGGGAGGATGAAACCATAATTTTAAGTAGGTTTTGTAAATGTTTAAATGATGATTTTAGAAAAGAGATCATGCTTCTAGGTGTCTTCACTTTTGACCAAGTTTATACTATAATGCAAGATTATAAGTTAATTATAAAGAGTCAATGAATAAAATGCAAGGACCTCACAGTACCCTTATTATTTTTTAATTTGAAAATAATAGTTCTTCTGTATTATGTGCTTTACCCCTACAGACTTAATTCTAATAATGTCTAACTTTCTAATAAAGATATGGGCAAACAAGTTGTAAAAAATATCTAGGTTGAGTTCAAAGGTCTGATATGCTAAAATGTCAAGGTTTCGATCATATCATCGCTAACTATACCATTAAACCCTTAGTCATAAGGATATAAGTAAAGAGGTAGATTATAGTACTTTTAGGAAACTTTTCTTAACTCGTAGTCTATTTTAGTTGTAGAGAAAGTTTTAAGAAACTTTTCTATTAAATTGCATGAAGAAGTAGGTGTGGTGTTAGAGGAGTCTTATAATATCAATCCTTTTGAACTACTTGATTTCTTACTTTTCATGCTTGATGTTTAACATGTCATAGGTTTTGAGCGAGCTCTCTAATCTCTTTTTCTTTATAAATAAAGATAAAGATAAAGATAATTCTAATTTACAAGGTCATGTCCAATCCATATCTACTCAAGTTTGGAATAGTGTTTGCTCTGCTCCGTATCTTCAATCATTTAGTGTTCATGTTTTTACTATCCTAAAAAGCATGTAAGAGTTATTCCTATGTTTTCTTATGTTAAGTTGTTTAAGTGTCCATTTGGGAATCACCAATTTGGTTGTGGCTTTTAATTGTGATTATGACTTTTAAGTGTTTGGTAATACTTTAAAAGCTAATATCATAACCTTCTCCACATGTTATTTTTAAAAGCTATAATTTGTAGCTTTTCAAAAGGCACAACCATAGTTAAAAGACACAACCACAACTAAAAGCCACAACTTTCCCAAACGATCCCTAAGTCAGCTAAGTCTTTTGCATATAGAGTTCATAATTTGCATATTGAGATCATAAAACAATCTCAACCAAATAATAAATAAAACAAACTTCAAGCTGATTTACTTAAGTATGACACATTTAATGTTTAAGATTATTTTATGACACAAATTAGACATGGAAGGTGTCCTTTAGAAATCAATCAAAATTTACAAGCGAGTAGTGCTAGATAATTCAAAGTATTATAAATGATTGAATTATATAGTGATGTTATTAAACCGCTATCAAACTTTGATATTAGCTTTACATTTAACATGAAGAAATTCGTTATATATAAAAATATAATGATTCAATCAAACCTTTAGCCTTATTAACTTTATTATCGACAAAAAAAATATATTAATGCTATTTTGGATGCACAAATTGTTTTTACAATGGATGATAAATTTTGGTGAATCCCAATTTATAAGCTAAACGACCAGATTCAGATTCTACTTGGATTACAAAAGAGACATCACAATAACTTGATCTTGATTTTTAGAAGTATTATTGGAGCCGCCTTGAACTACGTTTGACATGATCGAGTTTCTCCAACCTTAAAAGAGTTGGTGGAAACACTAGATCCATGTTAGAGATTATGTAAATGTATGGATGGAGATGTGAAGGATAACCTAACATGTCACTCTTTGATTGAAAGATTGACCACTAGCCCAAATTATTAGATTTTATTTAGTTTTATTATTGGACTTTAATTTCTGTTATTTTGTTAGATTTTTATTATTTAGTGAATTTTAAGTCCAAAATTGATTTTGATTAGGCTTTTACTATTTATTTATAGTTTTTGACATTATGATTAGTTTTTGACAATCAAACCCTTAACTAGCTATCAAACTTATTTTCTTCACAATTAAGTCTCTAATTTGACCAATTAAACTTTTTAAAGTCTAATTTCAGTCTTTAAACCTTATTTTTTTTCAATTAACACCCAAATTGACTTTAAAAAAAATAATTTTCCTTGCAATTAAGTCTTTAAAAAAATTAATTAAGTTTTATAAAATTCTCATTGAGTCCTTTCTCATCCAAATTTATATTTTTTTACCCAAAATAAAAATATTTTCACCAAATTGATCTTTTATCAATCAGAATTGGGTCGTTAATTTTATCAATCTTGTACATTCTTGTCCTTCAACTTTTCACTTGTCAATTTGGTTCTTCACTACTGACTTGGACAATCTTCTAGGCTTTCTTCATGTGTATCCTCTTGTATTTTTGGATTTTCTTTTTCTATTTTTTCCCTTTTTTTTCTTGATTTTTTAGTGGAGTTAAAAATGGGTAACAACAGTAACAATTCTTACTTTGTTCCCTTATTGCCGACCTCTTAGGGCTTTCCTTACCCATCATTTTTCTTCATCATTCCTTCATGGTTTCACTCCCACAACAACCCCAAAGGTCCTACGAATTTGATTTCTAAGAAATTCACTTTTCCTCTAATTTCATATGATGAACTTTAGACCAAAATCTACAAATTTGACATCAATCCTTCTCCTTTTCAATTGAGCTTATAGAGTTAGGTTTAGAACCCCTTACCTGGTAATAAAATGATTTTCAAATGCTAACTAGTTGATTTTTTTTTTTTTTGCTATTTCTCTTTTCTTCCTTTTTGCCATGGGCTTCTTCTCTCCATCTTCTTTCCCTCACTTGATTTCTCTCTTAATTCTCGTTTCAATTGTGTTTGGATTGTTATCCCCTCAATTATCTTGCCTAAATCTTTAGTTTCTCTAAAGGTTCTTAGTGTGGAACTCTCAATTTGTTTTTCTTTTCTCTTTCTTTTTTTCCATAACATATTGTTTCCTAACAATATGTTAGGAAACTCCTTGTAAAATTCAAGTTCAATATGATAGTCATATTGAGACTTATGCTTGTTAAAATAAAATTAGTCAGTAGATGATTTTACATAAAAAAATCTGAATTTTCTCATGCCATTCTTGCATGGACCATATTACTTTCTCAACTAAGTTCTAGAGAACATTTTCTTATAATATAATATATTCATCTTGCGTTTTCATCTTTTATTTATTTACAAGTTCATTATCATCTCACGATAATGTTATTAGTTTCATTTGGGGTTTCAACTAAAACTTTTTCATGTCTTTCTTTCTTTATACATTTAAGCTCATTTAATAATTTCTCTTTTATTTACCATTTATTATATTTTTTCAACTTCCAGGGGTTTACATTCTCCCCTCCTAACAAAATTTTGTCCTCAAAATTTAAATTCATACCTGCATCGGAAAACAAGCTTGGGTATTATTTTTCATATCTCTAACTCTCTTTCCCAAGTCTCTTCTTCTAAATGAGAGTTCTTCCATAACACTCTCACTAAATGAACCTTCTTATTCCTTAGTTTTTTTTATGTTGTGATCAAGGATTCTTACTCATTTCATGTATACAGTTAAATCCTCTCGAATTTCTATGGGAATAAGTGGCAGGCTTCCAAAAGGATCTAGTTTTGCTTTATGCAGCAATGACACATGAAACACGTTGTGTATTTTAGCCAAATGAGGAGGCAATATCAATTTATAAGTAACATGACCAATTTTTTCAATGATTTTATAAGGACCAATATATCCTGGGGCTAACCTGCCCTTCATTCCAAACCACATAATGTTTTTCCAAGGTGGATCTTTAAAAACATATGGTCGCCTTCCACAAACTCGAGGGACCTTCTTCTATTATCCACATAACTTTTCTACCTATCTTAAGCTATTTGCGTTCTATCCTTTTATAACCTACACCTTCTCGGTGGTAATATATACCAATTCCATGCCAATAAATTTCCTATCCCTAACTTCCTCCGAACAAATTAAGGTTTGACATCTCTTACCAACAAGACCTCAAAGGGAGCCATTCCTATTGTATCTTGGTAACTATTATTGTAAGTGAATTCTACAAGTGGAAGATGATACTCTCAATTGCCTCTAAATTCCAATATATAGGCCTCGAATAAATCTTTCAAGATTTAGATGGTTCTCTTTGACTGCCCATTAGTCTAAGGGTGAAAATTATGCTCAAGTTTAATTTCATCCCCAAAACATGTTGGATACTTGGCCATGAGCATAAAGTGAATATGGGGTTTTGGTTAGAAACAATCGACATTGGTACCTCGTGTAGTCTCACTACTTCATTCATATATAGCTTATCCAATTTATCAATCGAGTATGTCATCTTCATAAGCAAGAAAAGTGCAAAATTTGTCAAACGATCCACAATGATCCAAATTGCATCATTCCCTCTCTTTCCCCTAGGCAATCCAGAGACAAAATTCATTTAACATCCTTCCATTTCCACTCGGGTATCATGAGTGGTTGTAATTTCTTAGCAGATTTTTGGTGCTTTACTTTCACTTGTTGACACATCCCATATTTAGCTACATATTCTAAAATTTCCCTCTTCATAGATTATATTTTTCAATGTTATTACTATGTTGGTAGTAAAAATAATAATTTTTGTCATCGAAACAAAAAAAAATTACATTAGTAAAAAAAGCAATTTCAATGAAAAAAATATATTTTTATATCATTTAATTAATTAAAAAAATAAATTAAAAAAAACAAGATTATTAAATCATATTGTAATTGTTTTTAATGTAAAAAGACTTTTTACTTGACAGGTTAGTTAGATAGTTACTAAAAATCTAAAACGTGTAAACATTTCACTGTGTAATATGTATTGTTTACCCTTTCGCATTATATTGTGGATCTATTATTTAAAATTTTTATTTTTTTCACAATTTCATCATTTTTGTGCTAAATTCAAGGGCAATTAAATTGAACTTGTTGACTAAGGATAAAATTAAAAGATAGGAGACCGAACTAGTAAAAAATATCACAAATAGATGATGGTTTAAAAGTTCACAAAAAAAGTTTCATTTAGTCCTCACACTTTAATTATTATACATGTTCAGTCCCTTTAATATTTTTTTCAATTTAATTTTGATACAATTTTTTTTTTGGTTTCTGGTATGAGAGAGGAGAGAGAGAGAGAGAGAGAAGTCATTAAATTCCAGCAATAGAGAGAGAAATGTCTTTGGCATCGATTTTAGCCACCATAATAGTTGTTCTTTATGTCAAATGATTCTATTTGATGGGAGGAGTTTATATCATGTGCTTTTTTTTATCTTATAAGTGCCTAAAAAAGATTTGAGCTTATGAAGATTTTTAGTTTCGGGTTTTTGGATGGTTTTTTGGTGTTTTCATGCCATGAATAAGTTTATCAAGGTTCTAATGGTGTTTTCTAGGTGTTTTGGGTACAAAAATAGATTGAAAATAGGTTTTTAAGTAAAAAACAATCAGCCCTAATTTTTTGACTGCCATAGTGGCTAGAATCTAAGCAAAATAAAATGATGCGTTGTCTGATTTATTAAAAAAAAAACAATTAGGGTGTACAAAATGCTACAATAAAAAAAGGCCTAAGCAAGCTGTATAAAACCCTAGGCTTTTATTACAAAAAGAATATTACAAAATAAATAATGTTTACTTTGAAGGGTCTAAAAAAAAGAGAGACTGAAATGGTTAAGGAAAGATGATTAGGGCTAAAAATGAGAAATGCAAATAATAATAACTAGTAAAATCAATTTAAGGAAAAGGTTAAAAAATAATGATAAAAAGAAATAAAAGGGAAGTATCAGTCTCTCTTGGAAAAAGAGAGGAACCGTTACTTCAAATACAAGAAAGAAGGGAAGGGAAAGCTCTTTTGTAACTTTTAATCTAGAGAGAGAGCATATTCAAACAAAAAACATTAAGAGAACATTTAGAGAGTAAGTAATAAGAGACATTACTTAAGCAAGAATTCAAAAAAAAAAACAAAATGGGAACTCAATGGATTAAAGAAAAGTAAGAAGAATTGGGGAAAAGAGAAATCATTCAAAAAATTAGTCAAGAAGTAATCTATTGATTTCAATACTACTTGTTAAGGTGTCTTAACCTCTCTATTCTTCTTTTTTACTCAATTTTGAAGAGGAATGGAAAAGCCCTAATTTTATCTGTAAAATTAGAGTTCATGTAGATTGGAAAAAAAATTATTGTATTTTGTAGAGATTCCTTTAAATAACGTTGGAATAAGTAGTAATTAGGAGAATTAAATCACAATTTGAAGCGAAATCTAAAGGCGAAAACCCTAATTAGATTCGAATATTTAGGGAAAAGTTCTAGGTATAATATTTTTTTTAAATTTAGGTATGATTATGATTGTATAACACAACGAATGTGATGAAATTGAATTATTCATGAAAAAACTACAAGGAAATATGAGTTCCTTGAGTTCTTGAATGTTAGGATTTGTAATGTTAGAGAATATGTTCTTTAAGAAATTCATTTTTGGTAAGTTAAATAAGTAATTTGTATGAGTATGATTGATCTTAAAAGGAAGGAAAGAAACTCAAGGTTTTGGGGATGAAGGTTTGGCTAGAGAGAAAGGGAAGAGGGAAACTTTCCAGTAGCTGAAATGGGCTAACTGTTTTGAGAAATAGATAGACCAGTTTAAGAAACGGTCATACTGTTTTAGCTACTATTTTTTGATAGTTTAATTTTGTGTTTTTGTATTTTATTTATTTTTCTTTGAATCCTTTGGGCTGTGTAAGGAATAGAAGTGGTTATTATGTGGAAAAGAGAACATAAAATGTGTATGCATGAAATTAGCTTGTATGATAGCATTTTTTTATTTTGGAATACTAAGAGTTTGAAAACTGTGTGTGATGATGTAAGGTTACATGTATTCGTGAGTGACAATTTACTCAAATTAATAAAAGAATATTAAGAAGGTTACATGGTAATATTTAAATAGCAAAATTGATGTGAGATTATATGTGATGCAGGAGAGGCATTGATCGCGGGACCCAGGCAAGCGGGAATAGACAATGAGAGGAACAGGTAAGTGCTTGTCACCTCAACCTTTTTAATTTACAATAATTCATATAAGTTATTATTTTTCAATATTAAGAATATTGAATGTACATATGTGTTATGGAATGATAAAGATTCATGAAATCTTGATGTGGAGATTAATATTGACAAGTGTTGTGTGAAATTAAATCGACCATATGAAGGGGGCTTAGATGAATAAGTTGTTATTTATAAGATGCTTGGATTGTTGAATGAAAAATCAACCATATTAGTGGGGTTTAGCTAAATAAACTTAAATTAAAAGAACAAGTACACATGGTTGTGTGCATGATTATCAGCCATATGTGTGGAGCTAAGGTTAAAGTCCTTAAGAGGACAAAATGGATGCATTTTATGCATGAG
>Ga0325400_1003591_pt1 | contig 14079 bp, 9 predicted proteins | sample PopdelMetagenome_2_FD_205662 | JGI IMG/M metagenome (GOLD analysis project Ga0325400, IMG submission 205662) | Populus deltoides microbial communities from Bellville, Georgia, United States - Xylem-PdKOR-R1 | ecosystem: Host-associated > Plants > Phyllosphere > Stem > Wood/Secondary xylem... | reverse complement strand
TTTGATTGTGCCCATAAAGATCATCTTTTTGCTTTTGTCATCTAGCTTGGTCTTTACTTGATCATCTACATGCACATAACCAATGCTCTCAAAAACTTTCAAGTTCAAGACGCTTGGCTTTTTTCTACTCTATGCTTCTTATGGAGTTATGTCATTCAAGCTTTTGATAGGACATCTATTTGACAAGTAGATAGCATAATCTATAGTTTCATTCCAAAAGGTTTTACGCATTTTCTTAGTTTCGAGCATGTTTCTCGCCATGTTGATGATGCTTCTATTCTTTCTCTCTACCACATCATTTTATTGTGGGGATCTAAGCACCATCAGGAGTCTCTTTATACCATGATCTTCACAAAACTCATTAAAATCATTCGAACAAAATTCACCCTCCCTATCTGTCCTAAGTGATTTGATAGAATAATCACTTTCCTTTTCAACTAATATTTTAAACTTCTTAAAACAACTAAACACATTAGACTTTTCTTTTAAGAAATATACCCAAGTCTTTCTACTATTATCATCAATAAAAAGTAGAAAATATAAATTTTTACCAAACGAACGTGGTTTGATAAGACCACAAACATCGGCATGTATTTTTTATAAGGGTTTATTTGCTCTTGATGTAGACTCCTTTGGAAAACTCTTGCAAAATTACCTGCCCATTAAACATCCTTCACACAACTTATTTGGATATATAATGGATGGTAGACCCTTCAACATCTCCTTTTGTGCCATCATCTTCAAGCTATCAACGTTTACATACCCAAGTCTTATATGCCAAAGCCAAGTTTCATCTTTCACACATGTATTTAGGCATTTAGGCATGTTCGTCTCTATATTTAGTAAGAACATTCTATTTTTTGTCATGACTACCTTTGCAATCATATCTCATTTAGTGTCAAGTAATGTCAAAGTACGATCTTTCATCTTAATCTCATATCTCTTCTCCAATAATTGTCCTAAGCTCAATATATTGCTTTTCACCATTGGTATATGATAGACATCACCAATAAATTGATGACTTTCATCTTTCAATTTAATCAAAATCGTACATTTTCCTTTAATGGCAACCTTTAAATGATCTGCAAAGGTGACATTACCTCTAATTGCTTCATCAAGCTCCATGAACTTATTTTTGTCTCCACACATGTGATTATTGGCTCTATTACCTAGGTACCACATGTTCTTTTTGTCTTGCATTCTCTCATTATGCATTAATAGTAGTGGCTTTCTTCTCTTCTTTATCACAAGATTTGCATTCTCCTCAACCTTTTTGGTTGGACTCTAGCAGTCCCTAGCATAATGACCTGTCTTTTGACAATTATAGCATTTAACTTTTGATTTGTCAAACCTGTTGTCAAATCTGGATCTCAGATTGTTACTGCCAGTTAAACCGGTTGACCGGCTCCTTTCATTCAGTCGATTATTTAATATGTTGAGGCTTCCTCAGCCTCCTCTTCCAAATCTTCATTTTCCTCCTCCTCCTTGGGAATATCCAGAACCATCTTGCTTTGAAAAAAGTGCTTGTGCACTCACATCCTCTTGAATCTCATTGACTTTTTTCTCATGGGCTTGTAATTTTCCCATAAGACCTTGTATTGAAAGAAAATCCATATTTTATGACTCCTTTATCGCGACCACCACATAATAGAACTTCTTTTGCAGCGAACATAAGATCTTCTCTGCCACACGTGTCTCTTCCATCTTCTCCCCATATGTCTTCATTTGATTGTATTTGGTCAATACTTTTGTAAAGTATTCTGAAATATTCTCTTATTCAAGCATATGTAACTTTTTAAAGTCACCATGTAGTTTTTGTAGACATATCTTTCTCACATTGTCAACTCTTTGGTTTGATTCTTACAAAACTTCTCATGCTTGCTTGGCGGTGGTTGCCTTGGCCACTATCTCAAAAGTGGTGTCATTCAGACATTGGTGGATGATTGTTAGTGTAGTTGATCCTTCCTTTGTGCCTTTTGCACAGCCTTCCTTTGACTTGAAGTCAACATTGCTCCATCTATAGGCTCTTCAAAGCCTTTTTCAACTATCTCTCATACATCTTGGAAACCTAGCCAAGTTTTTATTCGAATACACTAAGTTTAATAGTTATTCTTTGTCAACCTAGGACATTGAAATTGAAAGTTTGAATATTGGCCATGTTGAATAATCAAACCTAAGATTTGATATCACTTGTTGAAAAAGAAGGATAAGGTGTGGTAGTTAATTTATAAGAACAAAGCTAAAGAATAAGAAAAATGAGAGGAATGATATTTTATTAAAAGTTTTCTCAAAAGATACAGCTTTATAGATTTTTTCTATCTCTCTATACTTGTATATAATGCACAAGATTACAAGTCTATTTACAGGCCTCAAGTCCTAGATAATCAAGAAATTAAACTATTCAAAGAAAATCTTAATCTAATAAGAAATCTAACATTCTAATTAAATAAAAATTCTAATAAACTAGTTTATTATAAATGCTTCTTCATCAAGGATTTCTATATTAATTAGGATTCTTTCTTTAGTTAATATTCAAATTCTTACCAATTTTAAATTTTATTAGTCTAAATCCTAATTGATACTCAACTTCAAAAACCTTCATTGTCACAGCAAGAACAACAAAAAGGGTTGCCTTCTAGTCGTTGAGCTGCTGCTGTGCATAAGAGAACAAATTGGTATATCATCTCGACCAAAAGACAGCTTAAATATTGCTATAGGTCGGTCACCTGCACAAATTTTTAGGAGATGTCAAGATCTTTTCTGTTTCAAAACGGGGCAAAAGCTGGAGAGATGTCTCCCGACATGTTTAAAACTACCTCAAATATGATCAGCAAGATGACCTGAAGAGCTTCAAAGAATGTTTGAAATGGCTTTCTCATTCCAAGTGGCAACTTCTTTTTACTGTGGGTGGATCTTCATATAGCAGTTTTAATGGCTTTAAATCTAGTATGGTTCCTCCAAATGTGATGCCAGACATGCTCAAAACAGCAAGTGATATGATGAGTAAGATGTCACCAGAAGAGCTTCAGAAAATGTTTGAAATGGCATCTTCTTCGAGAGGAAACGGTTCAGTTCCAGCTATACTGCTTCAACTTTAAACACTGATGGATCAAGTCCGGGTGCTGGGGCAAAACCAACAGAAACTCGAGGAAATTTTGCAGTTAATAGGAATAATGGCATCAGTGGAACTAGTTCATCAAGCTTTCCTGCCTCATCTTTTGGTATGCAAGAACAAATGAGAGACCAAATGAAAGATCCAGCTATGCAACAGATGTTCACGTCAATGATGAAGAATATGAGCACAGAGATGATGGCTAACATGAGTGAGCAACTTGGAATAAAACTCTCAAGAAGATGTAGCAAAAGCTCAACAGGCCATATCATCTTTATCACTAGAGAACATGGATAAAATGATGCGATGGGCTGATAGGATCTAAAGAGAAGCTGAAGGTGCAAAGAAGGCACAAACTGCTGATGCAACGGTTGCAGATAAAATGTTTATACTCACTGCGGTGTCTTTGCAGGTAAAACCCACTAGTTTCTGATGCAACGTTTGTTGAATTTGCCACATGTTGAGCTTAAGCTTGAGCTTGCATAAAAAGCATTAGTGTAGATTAGTTGAGCCTGCTGAAGTGCATGCTTTGTTAACTGCTGCTGATGATGATGATGAAGAAGAGTTGTGAGGATAACCAAGGATTGACGGAATATTTCTTCCACCAAATGGAGACGAATTTTGCACAGGCACGGAGACAGTTCTTGGATTGCTGAGATGATTAGCTGCCTTTGTTACTTATGCAATTGGATGTCCTTGAGCTTCCACCTGCACTTTTAGAAAATTAAGGTTGTGGGGGATCCGATCACCACTGGAAGAGACGAGGATTGGTTACTACTGAGATTCGGTTGCCCTTGTGGAGAAGCATATGATTGTTGGCTAGCTGCAAAAGATATCTGAGTGTTACCTTGTTCGGTTTTGCCTTTCTGTTGGGGAAGGTTTTTGAGGGTCAATAAAGATGAGGCTAGAGACGAAGAAAGAACTTGAGAGGTTGTGATCCTCACGGAACTTTTCCACTGAGGAGATTGAGCTGGGCTACTGCTGCTTTGAACAAGATTTTGAGGAAAGAAAATGCATTAGGGAACTTGGTGGCTATAAATGATGATGATGATGAAATATGATCTGAATAAACATTTCCTTTACTAGTTGCTAGTGTTTTACTATGAGTGGAAGCTGCAGCTACAACTGCAAATTGTTGCTGCTTCTAAAGCCCGAAGGATTTGTTGATTCCGTTGCTACTGCTGCAGTAGCTTCGTGTTAATTCAATGGGAAGATAAAAGTAGACCATGAAAAATATTATTATGATCACCAGGGGGGCAAGGCTTGCTGAAGCAAAATCTGCAAGGACATAAATACAGAAAAACAATATGTTATTAGCATTGTTTGATCCTTAAAGGTTTGTGCCGAATGGGACCGATGAGAAGTTTGATGGCAATGGATCTGATGCAGTTGGCATTAAGGGTCACAACTCTGCTCTAGTTGACATTGATAGCCATAAATTTGATGCTATTAACATTGATAAAGACTTGGTTGGTGATGAAAAAGACATTGAAATAGCTACAAGTGATGGTTTGGTTTCCAGCAAAGTAGATCCCTCGATGGAACAGTCAACATGGGAGCAGACTTGGCCAACCGCCTCAGACCTTCAATGAGCTTCGGAAGGTTCGATGCCACCTAGCAGTGAACAGCCACACACATAACTGGAGATACGAAGATAGCACAAATAGGGTGGGCATCTTCCTTCTTGTTTAAAATCTTCAAAAAACAAACGTACAGTTGTATTAAAACAAATGATGAATGGAGGCATACATACCTGCTAAAGAGCTATGGATACCTTCTATCTGGTGGAGGCCGTGCTGACGGTCAAGGAAGAAGAAAAGGTCGTGCTAGAGCTATGGATACCTTCTATCTGGTGGTGGCCGTGCTGACGGTCAAGGAAGAAGAAAAGGTTGTACTATTTACAGCAGAAAGAAAGGCAATTTAGTGGTCTTTTATAGCCACACCAGGGACCCTAGCCTGATTACAAAAGAAGAAGAAAAACCCTCCTATTTTGTGATAGAAAGGTCGGCTGTGCAAGGTACTTTTCGTCTTCTGAAACAAGTACATGGGAAGTTAAAATCTTTCATGTTCAAGTCATAGCGAAAGGCAATAATTCTTGTTCTATAATACAAAGTGGGTTCTGCACTTATTTCTTTCCCCTCTCTCTCAGCAATTCATTTAGGAAATGAGGACATTAACAAAGGATGGAGCACGGTAACCAAGACAAAAAAAAAATTTCCTATAAGCAAAGTCAGTTTGTGCCAAGTTCTCTACGACAATGTTCAAAAAAAAATTATACTGTTAAAAAGGAAAACAACTTGTACGAGCAGTTTTAAGGTAAAGAATGCTTGAACGGGAATGAAGGAAATAAATCATCAAAGAATATGAGTGCAAGCATATTAAGAGAAAAGAAAGAAAAAGAATCAAAATCTTTAATATGATAACTCAGTAACCGCTAGCAGGAATTATGAATGAATCGCACCATTAAATTCAAGATAACAATACCTTCAAAACAAGATGTCATAATAATCACTTCTAGTGAAAAAAATAAATCTTATAGGCTAAGTCAAAGTTATTATTCATGCATAAAAACAAATTTTATTTGATCCCTAAAATATATAATTGTTTTAAAAGAGATACTGAAATTTGATTTTATTATTTGATTTGATAAATATCAATCAAAATTATTCCATAAATTTCTAATTTTGACTATTTTATTTTATTTTCACAATAAAATATATCTATTTATTATGAAAATTTAATATGATCAAATCAAATTTTAGTCAAAAATATATTTAAAATATAAAACCCTCTCAACTATAATTCCAAGACATACCCACTTATTTTCAAATATAAGTGAACTTGTCTCAAGGGAGGATTTCTAGAAACCTAAATTTTCTAACAATCAAATTTTACCATGTGTTATTTTTACTTTACTTTTACATGAAAGGATAAAATAAAATTAAAATATTTTGACATGAAAAATAAATAAAACTTCATATATTTATTGGTCAATGAAATGTTGATATATGGTATGAAATATTCAAAATATCTTATCATAAATGCAAAATTTCATCAATAAAGATCAACTAATAAAATCATGTCATGTGGCATTGGAAAAGAACATAAGATCTCTTACAAATCTCTATAAATAGAGGGCCTCAACTTATAAAAAAAGATGAGGACTCTTAGAGATACAAATTTTCTTCAAGAGAAGCTCTCAAGTCTCTTTCATCTATGATTGAAGTCTACAAAAAATGAGGTTCTACTAGATCAAGCCTAAAAGCTTCTCATTAGAATTCTTCAACACTTTAAAGACAAATCAAAGGTACTCTTCAAAGTATCAAATCTCACTTCATAATACATGTCTAAATTCGTGTTCTTGCAAATCACAAATCTTGACTTGATTTTGCAAATAAATCAAATCACTATTTATCAAATCCAAAGGAAAAATCAGAGGATTGTTCATTCTTTTTGTAAGAATATTTTAAATAGAGATTGTAATCAATCATAAATTTAATAAAATCAAATATTTGTATATATGTGCTTATCTAATTTCAAGTGCTTAAAATTGTGTCTACATAGACATAATCAAGTTTGTTGCGAGATTGTATATCTTAATTGATACAGTTCAACCATGAATTTCACATGATAGGCCTTTGGTTTTGTGCTTAGGTTTGATAGGGAGGCAATTCGGTCAAGATTGTCTTTTTTCTTAGGATTTAGCTTGTGTTCCATTCGGCCATGATAGGTTTTGGGCATGGGATAGTTTTAGCTAGCCTTGGTTTGTGTATGATAATGGGTTCGGTCCAATCTCTTTAATGGTTCATTTGACAAAATTAGGTCAGCCCATGTATGGGTCTAATTTAGGTAGCAAAGTAAGCTTATTAAGAGTTTGTATCAGGTCTGATTAAGGTTATATTAATAAGTATGACACTACTAAAAAAAAGATCAATAGCATCGGCAATTAGTAACGGAATATTTCAGATGCAAATTTAGCAATAAATTAGCAACCAATTATATATATATTAATTTTTTAATATTAATAACCGATTTAGCAACGAAAAAATAGTTGCTAATAAATAATTTAATATATTAAAAATTAACAACGATATTATCCGTTGCTAATATAATGACACGGTCTACAATGACTGTGGTGATAAAGAGAAGAACAAAATTTGAATTTTATATATATATATAAACGAAAAAACACCCGGGAAGAAACAATTAATTACTCCAACTCAAAATCAAACAACTTTTATTCTCCACATAAAAAACCCTAACCCAATCAATTTATCCCTTTCTTTCTTTTCATGAAACCCACTTCTTCTCTGTCACTTTCTCTTAAATTATTGTCCAGGAATATGTAATTCCAAAACATCCCTTTTCAATAACCCCACTTTTGCTTTACTTCTTCTGTGTTGTGCTCTCAAGAACCCACTTGCAAAGGACGGTGGTGTGCTCCCACTTGCAAAGAACTGTGTTGTGGTGTGCTCCCATTTGCAAAGAATCATGTTGTGCTCCTAAGAATCCACTTGTAGACGGTATAACAAATTAAAACAGGTATAATTAGAAACCATATTTGAGAGATTTTATTTGTAATTTAGAGATAATGTATTTTATTTTATTAACTAATTTTATTGATGAGAATAATAATTTTGTTTGATTTTTTGCAAATTATTTGTTAAATATGGCTTTTATCACATGCTAATATTTTTAATTATTAATGTAATGTATTTTATTTTAAATTTATTAACTGGGTGAGGTATAAAAAAATATATACAGAAAGGGGGGGGGTTGAGATTTATGTTGAACAGATGATGCAAAACAGAGCATGAAAAATGTTGTGGAAAGTAGCCTAACTACAGTTGCAAAACTATTGCTTTCTTTGCAGTAACTAGTAAAAATGTTGCAAAACAGAGCACGCAAAAAGATGTAATCCTAACTAGTGGTATAAATTACTAGTTACAAAAACCGGAAAAGACTAGGGAGGGAGCTTTCTTTGCAGTAGCCTTCTTATCATTTGTGCAATTTGAACAATTTTTTAGTTATGGCACTGCTTGTGTGCGTCACCATGCTTCTATTTAGGTGTCCATTTGTTGAGCTTTATCTTCATTCTTTTGCAGGAGCCCAGGAAAACTTTTAAGTTTCACCATCCCTTCATTTGAAGCCCTTACTCAATTTGGTGTTGCTACAGTATGTTTTGTGGAAAAAATACTGCTGTTCCAAGAATGAAATTAAAACCAAACGAAAGATGCAGTTGTCTTACATTAAATGTTTGCTGTTTCTTTTTTATGTTAAAATACTTTCTGGCCATCTCTTATCTGCATTAACATAAAGCAGTGCGTGTATTAGCTTAAAGATGTTCATAGCTGACCTTAGTTAAACATGTTTGCACTGCTATTTTTAAAGTGTAGTCAAATATGCAAGATAAGTATATGTGTTTCAGAAATGTGGTTCACTTTAGTATTCTATGAACTTGTTTTAGAAATGGTTTGAAAATGCTAGTGCATTTTCTTTGTCTATTCGTTCTGTTGCAAAACAATTCGGTTTGGTTTAATTCAACGGTCAAATGCCTGCACCTCTGATTTCAGTGGTTAGGTGGTGTTGTGTTCATGATCAGAGTCCTCTGTTGTACATGTGGATTGTGAACTGCAAACTAGAGTTTTGGGGGATATGGTTTGTTAGGGGCTTAAGTTATTCAACTTTAGGATGTGGGATGCTTCATATTGATCCAAGTCACAACTATAGAGTAATAAATTTGGTGGAATGTTTGCAGGTGGTGGTCATCAGAAACTGTCGCTGTGGTGACTGGTGGGAACAGAGGAATAGGATTTGAGACAGCGAGACAACTTGCAGACCATGGATTAACAGTTATCCTGACATCACGAGAAAGTAGCACTAGTCTTGAAGCTGCCAATGTCTTGAAAGAGTTGGGTTTGAGTGTGGATTTCCATCAACTTGATGTCCTAGATTCTTTATCCATCAAGAAATTTGCTGAGTGGATAGAACAAACTTATGGTGGAATAGATGTTCTGGTAAGTTGACTGTAATTTACTGTTCAGTTCTGGCAATAGTTATACCATAATTCCATGTTTTATGTATGTTTTAACCTACATGTTGTCCTGAATTTCTTTGACATGTCTTATGCATATTATTCCTTTTGCAGGTGAATAATGCTGGTGTTAATTACAATCTTGGGGCTGACAATTCGGTTGAACATGCCCAGAATGTTGGTGCTACCAACTATTATGGTACCAAAAATGTCACTCAATCTCTGATTCCTTTGATGAGACCTTCTGCTGTAGGTGCTCGTATTGTTAATGTAAGTTCACGGCTTGGAAGACTAAATGGCAGACGAAATGTAAGCAATACTTTCCATCTCCCTTAGCCGTCTTTCTAAGACATAGGTGCTCGTATTGTTAATGTAATTTTTTATAATATGTTTGCCTTTATTAATTTAATTTGTTATTGTACCATTAATTTCGTTTGTATTAATGCAAGTTTAACTAAATTTTTATAATATGAATATTATTTTTATTCCATTTTTTTTTATTAGTGATGCATTTATTTTTAATATTAATTTATGTTGGTTATATATATTCTACAACTTTTAAAATATCTATAAATAATTAATTAAACAAATTAAAATTCATAAATAAAAAATTAATTCAATAAAAATAATATATTCAGCAACGGAAAATCTGTTGCTGATTTTGTGAATCAGCAACGGATAATTCGTTGCTGATTTTGTGAATCAGCAACGGATTATCCATTGCTGCGAAATTAGCAACGGAAAAATCCGTTGCTGAAAAATCAGCAACGACAAATCTGCATCAGATTTTGTCCGTTGCTAATTCCGTTGCTAAATTGTTTTAGCAACGGATTTTAATATTATCTGCAACGGAATAATCCGTTGCTAATTAATACATTTTTTAGTAGTGTGAGTTTGGGCTATAAGATGTAGAGATCCTTTTCTTACAAAGATGAGTGAGATATTCTTCTAAAATTGAAAGAGATTCATTTATTATTGTTCCTATTATTTAGAAGAATATTTAGCAACAAAGAAGAAAGTTTTCTAGTAATGCAAGGAAACTAAAGGGGCATTTAGATATGAATCCTATACTTGGAAGGATTATTTAATACTAAAGATTTGATTCTTCTAGTCAAGAAAGGAATGTGAATGGGTGGCTATAAGAGAAATTAATTTCTAAGAATGTTTTTCATATTCTAAAGGGAAATCTCAGTCTTATAAGGAAAGTAGATTTCAGCAATTAAATTCCTATTCAAATCAAATTTTCTAGAATCTAAAGGACTTTAAAAGTTGGCTAACCAATCCTAGAGTATCTAGGAATGTGGATCTCAGCCAAAGGTTATTTAAGCTAAGGAATTAAGATATTTTATCTTTTTTTTCTTTCTATTATATGTAGTATCAACAAGCTATTATCCAGACTTGTTATTTTCATTTATTATTTATATGTTTAAGCTTAATACTTTGGATTTCAGCTAAGATCCAAGGCTTGTTTGGATCAGGATTTGGGCTTACTAGTAAATGTTTTAGGTTAATTTCTGTAGGTGGGTCAATTCAGCCTACAAGGGTAGATTCATTAGGGTTAATTTCTTAGAATTATTTAAACATATGTTAAGCCTAAATTTCAACACCTTTGATGAATAATACTTTTAAACTTTTCAGTTTTAATGTGTGAGAGAGATTCTTGTATTTTTTTTTGTTCTTAAATGAATTGATTCTAACTTATCAAAGATTAACTAATTTCGAGGTATCATTCGACTTCATTCTAATAATGTTGATGCCTTGAGACATGTTTTCATTGTGTCACATTCCTATCAGATCTTTTTTGACTTTTCGAGATCAGATCTCAACATTGATTATAAGTTGTGTGACCACATGATCATGAGGTTCACATCATTAATAGTTATCTATCTCTTAATTTTTCAATTTAATCTATAATTATTGTTAATAACTTTTTTTAATTTATTATTACATATTACTCTTGATTTATTTAGTTAAATACATGTATAAAATGTTTGATTGGCGATTATAATTTTTTCATGGTGTCAAGAAATATAATGTAAACGCTTGCGCATTATTATTATTTTTATGTTAAAAAAATTAGCTTGCAGCATAGCGTGGGCAAATATACTCTACATCTCTACTTGGAGCAAGATTTATTTTGGAAAATACCCACACGAGCTTACTGCTTGGAGGCGAACGACTAAGAAATCTAAACAATATCTGTGGAAGTCTTCGAAACTCAACGAAGAACATTTGCAATAGGCACAATCAAGTTTCATTGGAGTCTTCTAGGAGGAGTATGCATGCTTATTGTACTACTTTTAACTTGAAAATTTTTGTCAATTAGCTGGAAACTACCTATACCAATGGTGCAAATCAATAAATGTTGTTTTTCCAATTATACGAATGTCGATCGTGCTATGTCTTGTTGCAAACAATAGAGAAGGGCTAGAAAAAATAGTTAGTCCTCTAAATATATGCCTGTATGGCACTTTTGGTTGGAAATTAAGTAACCATGCATGGAAATTGACTATAAATAACTCAACCAAAATGCATTCAAAGCACAAGCAGTGGCGAAGCCACATAGGGGCAAAAGGGGGCAGTTGCCCCCTTAATTTTTTTAAAAATATTTTTTATATTAGAATATTAATATAATAGTTTGGTGAGGGGTTGATACACGAAAAGTTATTATTGTTGACTTATATCTTTATATATATGTGTGTGTGTGTGTCTAGCTTATTACCCCAAACTTTTCCCTTTTTTGTCTTTTTCTTCTACTAACTAACCGACCGAGAGCCCTTTTTCCTTTTGAGCTGTTATTCCTTGCCTCTCTCCCTTATGCAAATTTCTCTTCAAGACCAGTTAAGCAAGTAACCTCTTTTACTTTATGCTTTAGATAAATTTCCTTCATCTTTTCTATTTGTTTCATTATCTAATTTTAATTTTATTCTTTTATAATTAGTTATTAAAAATATTAGGGTTTATGATAATTTAGGGGTTTTGATATGAATATGTTTAAATATATTCAAAATAAATGTTGGAATCTACTAATTTAATCAATTAAATGTTTCTTTTCTTATTATAAAAGAATAAATTAATGTTCATGCAAAACCACTATTCTTGGCATCTGTTGCATTGGCAGAGTAGTTTATTGAAATTTAACATTTTCACATGATTTGTTTGTAAGTAAAATATCAAATAAAAAGCATGTTTTTCAAGTAATGTTCCTCTTACACAGACACTAGGCAAACAATATGGTTTTTCATTTTGTTTTTAGCATGGTAGTCCAACCTGGATTAGAGCTTGATTTAAATTTAACTAAGGTCTCTTAATTCACTATAATCATGGATTAATTATGGTGATAAATCAAAATATAATATATTGATTGTCATTATATATCACATATTTGTTTGTAATTAGTTGTTAATGAGATACTTGGAGTTAGGAGAGGGCTTGGATTTAAATCTCATAAGTTACACTTTTTCTCTCTTGGTATTTTCTCTTATTTGAAACTAGAGTAATATTAAAACTTATTTCACATATTTGACTTAGTGAGTTCATACAGCTTTTTTGTGTGTGTCTAGAATTAATTTAATCAACATACTTATTATATGCATATAGATATGAATTAAAACGAGTTTTGATGAATTGATGTATATTTTTCTATGAATTTCATATGAAAGATTTAGAATTATTGTGTAACTCAACTGACTTTTGTTTAACAGCGAATTATTGTGTAGTTGTGTTAATTATTATGTAGACATTAATGATGATAAAAAAACCCAGCAAGTTCATCAATTAAATTAACGTGTCACTAGACAAGTATTTTAAGCGTAAATCCCTTGAGGATGAAAACTCATTCAAAGCTTCAAGTCATGTAACTCAATCCAGATCAAAGAAAAGTCATACTAAAATCAACCTCGACACTCTCCTTGCTGACCCTAGCTTAAAAAGACCAATTTATGAATACCATGTAAATGATAGGAGATGCAATCTGAAGAGCTTATCTACAAAAGGGTCCTTGTCAACCTTCACATTGTGATTTTCCTCAAAAACAATTTGGGAATATATCAACACTATGATGTTTTAATTCGTCTTGGTTTGGTGCATATCCAACATGGTTAAAGTACAGCATAACCAAAGATGTTGCATTTTGCTTGTATTGTTACATCTTCAAGTCAAAAGGGGGTGTTAATTCGTTTATAGGTGATGGGTTTTCAAATTGAAAAAAAAAGAGGAAAGATTTGACCTTCATATTGGAAAGTCTAATAGTAGTCACAATACGGCTCAGATAAAATGTGAGAATTTGATGAATGAAAAATAAAGTATCATGACTTTGTTATCTGAGCAGATAGTAAAGAGTCAAAGTGATTATCAAACTTGTGCTTATTTTTTACTACACCAAGGACTTCCATTTCGTGGCCATGATGAATGTGAATGTGAATGTTTAAGCAACCAAGGAAACTTGCATTTCCTTTTCACAAATAATGAAGCTATTAAAAAAGTTACTTTCAGTGAAGCTCCTAGACATAATAAATTGACTTCTCCAGATATTCAAAAAGACATTACTCAAGCTGCTGTAGAGGAGATTACAAATGTGATTATCAAAGATCTAGGTGACTCATTATTTTCAATTTTAATTGATGAGTTACGTATATCAATTAAGGAACAAATGGCAATTGTTCTACGATATATAGACAACAATGAACATATAATTGAATGTTTTCTTGGCATTCAACATGTGTCAGATACAACTGTTAGTTCACTCAAGGTAGCTATTAAAACTTTGTTTTCTAAACATGGGCTAAGCATATTAAGATTGCGTGGTTAGGGATATGACGGAGCTAGTAACATGTGAGGTGAATTTAATGGCTTGAAAGCATTTATTGTAAATAGCAATCCAAGTGCATACTATCTACATTGTTTTGCTCACAGACTTTAATTGACTCTTGTG
>Ga0325400_1003589_pt1 | contig 14080 bp, 9 predicted proteins | sample PopdelMetagenome_2_FD_205662 | JGI IMG/M metagenome (GOLD analysis project Ga0325400, IMG submission 205662) | Populus deltoides microbial communities from Bellville, Georgia, United States - Xylem-PdKOR-R1 | ecosystem: Host-associated > Plants > Phyllosphere > Stem > Wood/Secondary xylem... | reverse complement strand
GCTGTTCCGCGCTTTCGGCATCGGCGATCGGCAGCAGCCGTCCGTCGCGGTCGCGCCGCGCGGTCGTCGGCAGGTTGTGGTCGGGCACCGCCAGCGTCAGCTCCGGCCGTCGTACCGGCCGGCCCGCCGCGCGCAGCGCCTCGAACGCCTGCGGGCTGGTGACCTCATGGACCAGGTGGCGGTCGATGTAGAGCAGGCAGGTGCCGTCGTCCTGCCGGTCAACGACGTGCGCGTCCCAGATCTTCTCGTACAGGGTAAGCGGGCGGTTGGACATGATCGCCGCCGCTTACCGCATCCCGGCCGCGCGCGCCACGGGGCGGACCGGCGCGGCCCTCCCGGTCTGCGGTGGGCTCGCGCTTCTCGTCGCGGCCATGATGAAGCGGGTGCTGTCCTCCAGCACCGGCGCATAGTGCGCGAAAGGACGCGACAGCGCCATGACCACGTTTTCGTGGCTCAGCCCGGCATAGGTGCGCACGGCGACGCGTCCGCCGACGCCGCGCAACCGCGCCGCCAAGTTGATCGCGTTGCGCGCGCGGACTTGCGTGTCCCGCCCCGCTACCAGCAGCAGCATCGGCGGCGCGCCGGCCCGCGCGAAGGCGACCGGCTGGGTGGCGCGGGGGTCACTCTTGCCGGCAAAGGCCGCCACCGCGCGACCGGTATAGGGATAGAAGTCGTACGGGCCGCACATCGGCACCGCCGCCCGCACGACGGCCGGATCGACGCCCGCCTGCGACAGCCAACGGCGATCCAGCGCCAGCATGGCCGCGATATAGGCGCCCGCCGAGTGGCCGGCGAGCGCGATGCGGCCCGGATCGCCGCCCAGCGCCGCGACGTGGTCGTGCGTCCACCGCACCGCCGCCGCGCCGTCCTCCACGAAGGCGGGGAAGCGGGCCGCGGGCACCTTGCGATAGTCGGGCACCACCACCACGAACCCCGCCCTGGCAAAGGCGCGGGCGGCGAACGCATAGGATCGCCGGTCGCCATGCACCCACCCGCCGCCGTAGAAGAACACCACAACGGGCCGTCGACCGCGACCCGCCGCGGGCCGCCAGACGTCCAGCGTCTGCCCCGCCGCCCCGAACGGCACCGCGTCCGCGGCCAGCACCACGTCGCGCCCGCCGCCCACCGCCGCATCGGCCCAGCTGAGCAGCCGCGGCCCCGGCACCAACCGCCATAGCGCGACGCCCGCCGCCGCTAGGATCGCCGCCAGGACCATCGCGGCGATGAGCCGCCGGCGCGCCGTCAGCGGGATCCGGCCCGGCCGCGCCGCGACCATCGCTCCCCGGTCCTCCGCCTCAGACCTCGTACGCCGCCGTCGTCTTGGCCGCGACCTCCTCGGCGGTGACGCCCGGCGCCAGCTCGATCAGGCGAAAGGGCGACCGGTGGTCGGGTCGCCGGAACACGGCCAGGTCGGTCACGATCATGTCGACCACGTTGCGCCCGGTCAGCGGCAGCGAGCATTGGGGCAGGAACTTCGGCTCGCCGCCCTTAGAGGTATGTTCCATCACGACGATGATCCGCTTGACCCCGGCGACCAGGTCCATGGCGCCGCCCATGCCCTTGATCATCTTGCCGGGGATCATCCAATTGGCGATGTCGCCCCCCGCCGACACTTCCATCGCGCCCAGCACGGTCAGGTCGATGTGCCCGCCGCGGATCATCGCGAAACTGTCGGCCGAGCTGAAATAGGCCGATTGCGGCAGCTCGCTGATGGTCTGCTTGCCGGCGTTGATCAGGTCGGGGTCGACCTCGTCGTCATAGGGGAACGGGCCGATGCCGAGCATCCCGTTCTCCGACTGCAGCGTCACCGTCATGCCGGCGGGGATGTTGTTCGCCACCAGCGTCGGGATGCCGATGCCCAGGTTGACGTAATAGCCGTCGCGCAGCTCGGCGGCGGCGCGCGCCGCCATGCCGTTGCGATCCCATCCCTTTGCCGTGTCGGCCATCAGTTGATCCTTCCGCCTTGATCCAGGTCGCTGCTGTTGCGGTCGGCGGCGCCGCGCGCCCGGTCGACCCCACGCCACATCAGCGCGGCGGCCTGTTCCTCGGTCATGTCCATCGCCGCGGCATGCGCCTTGGCGGCATGGTCGATCGTGTCGGCCATGAGGACGCCGAACATCTCCGCGTCGCCCAGCACGCCCGGGTCGATCAGCACCGTCGCGCCGCCGCCGTCGGTGACCCAGATGCGCGCGACCTCCGCCGCATGCTCGCCCAGCGGCGCCTCATCGATCGGGATCGCGCGCGCCCGCCCCGCGCCGCTCGCGCTCATGGCGCGTCGCTCCAGCGCTTGTCGGCAGGGAATGTCTCGGTCCAGCCAGCGCCCAGGCCGGTGCCATAGACGGGGTTGGGCAGCATGAACCAGCGGCGGCCCCAATAGCTCGCGAAAGGGGCGGCCGATGCCGCCGCCCGCCGCCCGCCGGGCGTGTAGGCGGCGGGTATGTCGGTGAAGTCGCCGATCTGATCGCCCGCCATCGCCAGGACGCACCAGCGCGCACCGATCTGGCGGCGACGCGCGTCCTTGACCGAAGCCGCCGGCCCCTCGCCCTTCAGGAACAGCGTCTCGCCCGCCCGAAAGCGGCCGAGCCCCGCCGCGGCGAGCGCCGCCTCCGTGCCCCGCGCGGTTGCCGCGGCGCGATTAGAGTTGACGATCACCGCCACCCCCATCGCCCTCAGCGCGGAGACCGCTGCCACCGCGCCCGGGACGGCGGCGACCTTGTCGGCGCCGGTCTCCTCCCAGCGCCGCCAGCGCACCGGGTCGTAGGCGGCACCCGTCAGCGCGTCGTTAAACTCGTACCCTAGGTTCAGCAGCACCGTTTCGTCGGCGTCGAACACCACCGCCGGCGGCGTCCCCGCCGCGCAGGGCTGCGGTGTCGGAGTGGCCTCCCGCCCGGCCGGGAACACCAGCGCGGAGGCACGATCGCCCCGTGCGATCGTCGCGCGGACCGCATCGACCATCGCCTGGTACGCCCCGATCGAGATCGCCGCCGACTCGGCCGATCCGTAGAGATACTGCATCGTGGCCGGCGGCGGTGTCGCGCCCGGCGGTCCGCCGGCGGGCTGCGGCGCGACCAGGATCGAGCCGGGCGGCGCCGGGCGCTCGACGCTCACCGGCGCGACCACGCACCCGGAAAGCAGGAAGGCCGTCACCAGGATCGTCGTCGTCCCGGCCCCGCGCCGGGGTCCGACCCACCGCCGCCTCGCCGAGCCGCCCGCCCGCGGAACGGTCGGTGCCGGTACGGGCGCGAGGTGGCGGACAGGTCCCGTCACGCGGCGCCCACCTCGCTGCCGGCCGCCGCGCCCGCCTCGGCACGCGCGCGCACGGTCCGGAACTCGATCTTCTTGTCGTAGGGAGCGCCCACGATCATCCGTTTCACATAGATGCCCGGCAGGTGGATCTGGTCGGGATCGAGTGCCCCGACCGGCACCACTTCCTCCACCTCGGCGACGCAGACCCGCCCGGCGGTCGCCATCGGCTGATTGAAGTTGCGCGCGGTCTTGCGGAACTGGAGGTTACCCGCCTCGTCGGCACGCCAGCCCTTGATGATCGACAGATCGGCGCGGATGCCCCGCTCCAGGATATAGTCCTCCCCGTCGAAGGTCTTGCTCTCCTTGCCCTCGGCCACCTGGGTGCCGACGCCCGTCTTGGTGTAGAAGCCGGGGATGCCCGCGCCGCCCGCGCGGCATCGCTCCGCCAGCGTGCCCTGCGGGCAGAACTCCACCTCCAGCTCGCCGGAGAGATACTGCCGCTCGAATTCCTTGTTCTCGCCGACATAGGACGAGATCATTTTGGCGATCTGGCGGGTGCGGAGCAGCTTGCCGAGACCTTCGCCGTCGATCCCGGCATTGTTGGATGCGACCGTCAGCCCGGTGACGCCGCTGTCGCGAATGGCGTCGATCAACCGCTCTGGGATGCCGCAAAGCCCGAACCCGCCCGCGCAGATCGTGATGCCGTCATGGAGCAACCCGTCGAGCGCGGCGGCGGCATCGGGGTAGAGCTTGTTCATGGGCCGGTCCTCCTCCCGGCTGCCCTAGCGAGGCGGGCGAGAAGCGGTCAACCATGCTCCCCGTTCGTCATGCCGGGCTTGTCCCGGCATCGGCCGTCCCGCAAGAGCCACGGCAAGCCGGTACGCGGCACAGTAGATGCCCGAACACGCCCGGCACGATGGAGGATTGCATGAGAACCGGCGGACGCATCCTGGTCGACGGCCTGGTGGCGCAAGGCTGCGAGCGGCTCTTCACCGTACCGGGCGAGAGCTTCCTGGCCGTTCTCGACGCGCTCCACGACACGCCTGTGATCGAGGTGGTGACGTGCCGGCAGGAAGGGGGCGCCGCGTTCATGGCCTGCGCCGACGGCACGCTGACCGGCCGCCCCGGCATCGCCTTCGTCACCCGCGGCCCGGGCGCGACCAACGCCTCCATCGGCGTCCACGTCGCCATGCAGGACAGCCAGCCGGCCATCCTCTTCATCGGCGACGTCGACCGTGGCACCCGCGACCGCGAGGCGTTCCAGGAAGTCGACTTCGCCGCGATGTTCGCGCCGCTGGCGAAATGGGCCGCCCGCATCGACGACGCCCGCCGCATACCCGAATACCTCGCTCGCGCCTACGCCACCGCGATGAACGGCCGTCCGGGACCGGTCGTGCTGGCGCTGCCGGAGGACATGCTGCTCGACGAGGTCGAGGCGATCGACCGGCCGCGGGTGGAGCGGGTCGAGCAGGAAGTGTCGACCGCGACCGTGCGGCAGGTGGAGGAGATGGTCGCGGCGGCCGAGCGGCCGGTGGCGATCGTCGGGGGCGCGGGCTGGGACACGCGCGCCGCCGACGCCTTCGCGCACTGGGCCGCAAGCGCCGGCGTTCCGGTCGCCGCCGCCTTTCGCCGCCAGGACGCGATCCCCAACCCGCACGGGATCTGGGCCGGCAATCTGGGGTACGGACCCAATCCCAAGCTGGTGGCGCGGGTGCGCACGGCGGACCTGCTGATCGTCGCCGGCCCGCGGCTGGGCGAGGCGACCACCGACGGCTACACGCTGGTCACCCCCGATCATCCGGGACAGCGGCTGATCCACGTCCACCCCGATCCCGACGAACTCAACCGCACCTTCGCCGCCGACCTCGCAATCTGTGCCGGCATGGCGGGGTTCGCCGAGACACTCGCCGACGCGAGCTCGATCGCCGCACCCGGGCCGGCGGGCGCGGAGGCCCATGTCGACTACCTCGCCTGGTCCACCCCCGCCCCGCGCGAAGGCGTCGCGCTCGACCTCGGCCCCTGCGTCGTCGCGATGCGCGAGGCGATGCCGGCGGACACGATCGTCTGCAACGGCGCGGGCAATTACTCCGGCTGGTGGCACCGCTACTGGCGCTATGGCGGCCACGGCACCCAGCTCGCCCCGACCGCCGGCGCGATGGGCTACGGCCTCCCCGCCGCGGTTGCCGCTTCTCTCCGCCACCCGGACCGCCAAGTGGTCGCGCTGGCCGGCGACGGCTGCTTCCTGATGAACGGGCAGGAACTCGCGACCGCGGTCCAGCACGGCTGCTCCATCCTCGTGATCGTCGTCGACAATTCCGCCTACGGCACGATCCGCATGCACCAGGAGCGGGAGTTCCCCGGCCGCGTCTCCGCCACCCGCCTCCGCAATCCCGACTTCGCGGCCCTCGCGCGGGCCTATGGCGCCTGGGCAGACACGGTGGAGCGCACCGCCGACTTCGCGCCGGCCCTCCACCGCGCGCTGGCCGAGCCGGGGGTCAAGCTCCTCCACCTGAAGACCGATGTCGAGCAGATCACCAACGGCACCACGCTGACGGCGATCCGCACGCGTTCCCGCCCCTGACCTTTCCGTCACTCCGGCGAAGGCCGGGGTCCATGGCTGCCAACACAGGCGGCACCGTTTACGCGGAAAGACATGGACCTCAGCCTCCGCTGGGGTGACGACAAGGGTTGGCGCGTGCCCTCACATCTCGCAGAATGACGATCATGAAGCCTCTTCTCGCCGCCCTCCCCGCTCTCCCCCTCCTCCTTGCGGCCGCCACGCCTGCCGCCGCCCAGCTCTCCCCCGCCGAGCGCATCATGCAGGCGACCGTCGCCGCCGAGGCGCCCCGCCATGAGGCCTTGCTGGAGAAGCTCGTCCGCCAGAACAGCGGCACCCTGAACCTCGCGGGCGTTCGCCGCGTCGGCGATATGGTCCGCGCCGAATTGGAGCCGCTCGGCTTTCAGGTCCGCTGGATCGACATGACCGCGACCGGCCGCGCCGGGCATCTCGTCGCCACCCATAAGGGGAGCGGCCGCGGCAAGCGGGTCCTCCTCATCGCCCATCTCGACACGGTGTTCGAGCCGACCTCCCCCTTTCAGGGCTGGACGGTCGAGGGTCGCCGCGCCGTCGGCCCTGGTGCCGGCGACGACAAGGGCGGCGTCGTCGTGATCCTCGCCGCGCTGCGCGCGATGCAGGCGGCCGGCACGCTCAAGGCCGCCGATATCGAGATCGTCATGACCGGGGACGAGGAACGCTCCGGCAAGCCGCTCTCCGCCGCGCGCGCCGACCTGATCGCGGCGGGCAAGCGCGCCGACGTCGCGCTCGAATACGAGAATCTGGCGACGGAGAACGGCCGCGAATACGGCTCCACCGCCAGGCGCAGCTCGACCGACTGGGTGCTGGAGACCACCGGCCGCACCGGTCATTCCTCAGCGGTGTTCGGGCCGACGCTCGGCTACGGCGCCATCTACGAGCTGGCGCGGATCGTTGACACGTTTCGCCGCGAACTGCCGGAGACGAACCTCACCTACAATGTGGGCGTGGTAGCCGGCGGCACGCCCGGCCAGTTCGACAAGGATCAGCTGGTCGCCACCGCCACCGGCAAGCCCAACATCATCGCCGACTCCGCGGTCGCCCGCGGCGACATCCGCGCGCTCACCCCCGAACAGAACGGGCGGGTCATGGACCGGATGAAGGCGATCGTCGCGCAGCACCTGCCCGGCACCGGCGCCACCATCGGCTTCGCCCCAGGCTATCCGCCGATGGCGCCGACGACGGGCAATCGCGCGGTGCTGGCCAAGCTCAACCTCGTCAATCGCGACCTCGCCTTGCCCGAGATGACCGAGTTCGACCCGGCCAAGCGCGGCGCCGCCGATTCGAGCTTCCTCGCGGCCGACGTCGATACCCTCGCCGGCATGGGCCCGGTCAGCGGCAACGCGCACGCGGAAGGCGAATGGGTCGACCTGGACAGCCTGCCCCGTCAGGCGCTGCGAAGCGCCGTGTTGATCTCGCGGTACGCGGCGGAGAAGCGGTAAACCCGATCACTCACTCCAGCGAAGGCTGGAGTCCATGTCCGGTGGGCACTCCACCCCCGAGCGCATGGGCTCCGGCCTTTGCTCGGATGGTGGGATCAGGGGACCAGCACCGTGCTCCCGTGCGTCTCCCCTGCCTCCAGCGCCCGGTGCGCCTCGGCCGCATCCTCCAGCGCGAACCGCTGGCCGATCTCCGGCCGGATCGCGCCCGATCGCACCATCTCCCATACCCGCACCATGCCCGCTTCGCGCTCCTCGGGCGTTGCGTAATAGTCGAACATCGTCGGACGGGTGACGAACAGCGACCCGCTGCGCGCCAGCACGCCCAGGTTCACGCCCTCCACCGCGCCGCCGGCATTGCCGAAGCTGACGATCAGTCCGCGCCGTGCCGCCGCCTTCAGCGAAACGTCCCAGGTCGCGCCGCCGACGCCGTCGAACACCACCGGTACTCCGGTGTCACCGGTGATCTCGCGCACCCTGGCGGCGATGTCGTCGCCGCGCTGGAGGACGTGGTCCGCCCCGGCGCCCCGCGCGCGCTCCGCCTTGGCGGGCGTGCCGACCACGCCGATCACGATCGCGCCGACCGCCTTCAGCCAGCCGACGAGCAGCTGCCCCACCCCGCCCGCGGCGGCATGGACCAGCACCACCTGCCCGCTCGCGACCCGCGCGCACCGCTCCACCAGGAACTCGGTCGTCCCGCCCTTCAGCATCGCCGCCGCCGCGGTCTCGTCGTCGATGTCGTCCGGCAGGCGGACCAGCTCGGCCGCCGCGACGTTGCGCGCGGTGGCATAGGCGCCGCGGGTCGGCCCGAACGTCCCCACCCGGTCACCGGCCGCGAAGCCGTCGACGCCGTCGCCGACCGCCTCGATTACCCCCGCCGCCTCGCTGCCGAGCCCGCCGGGCAGGTCGATCGGGTAGAGGCCGCCGCGATGGTAGGTGTCGATGAAGTTCAGCCCCACCGCCCGGTGCCGCACCCGCACTTCGCCCGGTGCCGGCGGGGGCAGCGCGACGTCGCGCCACCCGATCACCTCCGGCCCGCCGGTCCGCTCGATCACCGCCACCCGTGCCATGCCGCCTGCCCTTCAATAATCCCGGCTGATCCGTACGTTGCCGCTCTGCCGGCCGATCGTGGAGATCGACGACAGCAGCGACAGCCAGCGCGTCACCTGGAACTCGGCGCGGGTGGCCGAATATCCCTGCCCGTCCGTGATGATCTCCGCATAGAGCCGCCGGGTCACGTACTTGCCCGCCGCCACTGAGGTCCCCTGCCCGGTCTGCGGATCGGCGGGCAGGATGCGCAGCCGGTCCAGCCCCGCCGCGCGCCGGACCGCATTGATCGGGTTCAATCCCTGCCCACGGTCCTGCAGCGCCGCCACCGCCGCGGCCAGCTGTAGGGCCTCGGGCGCCGATAGGTTGGTGATCGACGTGCCGAACAGCAGGCGCGACAGCAGCTCGTCCTCCGGCAGCGGCGGGGTGCTGGCGAAGCTCACCTCCGGCTTCAGCCCGGTGCCGGCCACGCGGATGGTCGCGCGCAACCCCGCGCCATCGGCATTCGCCTCGATGTCGAGCGCGGGATTGGCCGGCACCGCGCCGTCGAAGCGGATCACCCCGCGTTCCAGCGCGAAGTCGCGGCCCGCGAACTCGTAATTGCCGCGGATCAGCCTGGCGGTGCCGTTGATCGCGGGATTGGACGGGATCCCCGTCAGCCTCAGGTTCGCCGACCATTCGCTGGACAGGCCCAGGCCGCTCACGATGACGCCGGTCGGCGCGCGCGCTCGGATCGCCAGCGCCCAGGGCCGGTCGGGGCCGAGCGCTTCCTCCCCCGCCGCGCCGGGCACGTTGATCTCCGTGACCTTCAGCCGCGGCACCGCCCCTGCCGCGGCGGCTCGGCCCAGCCGATAGGAGGCCGCGTCCAGCGTCACGTCACCCGAAATGGTGCCGCCCGCCCCGTCAGACCGGAAGCGGAGCGGGCCCGTCACCGTGGCGGCGATGTCATCGCGCGCGATCATGGCGGCGCGGCTCGCCTCCAGGCTCACGTCCATGCCGATCCCGTCGGCGGCGGCGAAGTCGAACCGGCCGGTGCCCGTCACCCGCCCGCCACGGCCGGCATCGGCGGCGAAGCGCTCGATCGCCAGCGTCGATCCGGCGAAGCGCCCCGTCGCCTCGACGCCGGTCAGAACCGTGCCGCTGGTTGCGCTCTCGATCCGCGCGCCCGTGGCCTGCAACGCGCCGCGGATCTCCGGCCTGGCGATCCGCCCGCCGATATCGGCCGTGATCCGCACCGGTCCGGACAGGTCGAACAATTCGACGCCCGTCAGCCGCCACAGCGTGTCGGCCGGCCCGGCATAGCGGAGCTGCGCGACGACGGGCGCCGACGCGACCCGCTCCGCCAGCGCACCGCTCGCCGACAGCCGCAGAAGCGCCTGCGCCCGCCCGATCGTCCGCCCGCCCGACGCCGCCACCGCCCGCATCCCCAGCTTGTCGGGGGTGAGCACGCCCGCCAGCGCCACGTCGACGGGCCGCGACGACAGCAGCAGTCCCGACCGGCTCAAGCCCCTGACCGTCATGTCGACGCGCCCGGTCGGCGCCGATCCCGCCGCGGACCGCAGCACCAGGCTTCCGGACGCGCTGCCGGCGAGGCCCAGCCCCGCATAGCCGATGTCCAGGATCGCCAGCGGCATGCGCTGCAACCGCGCGTCCAGCTCCTGCACCGCCCCGCCCCAGCGTCCGCCCACCATCGCCTCGCCGCCCGCGAAGGAAAGCCGGGTGGGTTGCAACCGCCAGCCCTCGCCCTCGCGCGTCACGATCGCGCGGTCCAGCAGGCGAAGCGGACGCCGGTCCAGCGTGCCCTGCGCCGCCACGCGGAAGCCGTCGGGCGCGATCGCCGTCACCGTTTGGACGTCGAACGCGCGCCCGCGGGTCCCCGCCAGCGCCGCGCGCAGCTCACCCGTGTCGCCGGTCATGGTCAGCGCCCCCGCGAACCGCGCCAGCCGCAGCCGTCCGCGGCGCAGGCCTTCGCCGCGCGCGCTCGCCTCCACCCGCGCACCGGCGGGATCCAGCAGCGTCGCGAACTCCACCCGGCCCCGCCGCACGGTGGCATAGTCGCCGATCCGCGCGTCGCCCGCGTCCAGCGCGCCGCGGACCCGCTGCATCCCGTTCTCGGTCGCCAGCCCGACCTCGCCCGACCAGCCGCCGCCCGCCACCGCCAGTGTTCCGGCCAAGCCGCCATCGACGATCGCCAGCCGGCCCCGCGCGCGCGTGCCGGTCACGTCCAACGCGGACACCTCCACCGCCGCCGGCGCCGGGCGCGGCGGCAGCAGGATCGCGCCCGCACCGGTGAACGGTCCCAGCCGCGACAGGCCGGAAGCCGCGAAGCGGAACCCCGCAGGGGTCGGGTCCAGGTGCGCGCGCACCGCACGCAGCCCCAGGGTGCGGTTCGGCTGGTCGAACAGCAGGTCGATCACCGGTTTGCCGATGCGCCCGTCCAGGACCAGCCGCACCGCGCCGTAGCGCGCCTGTCGCCCCGCGCCCTCGATATGGACGCTGCCGTCCCGCCGCCGATAGCCGCTGCCCGCCAGCTGCAATCCGGGCGCCACCAGCCTTAGCCGGGTGAAGTGGAGGATCCCGTCCGGCGTCCGCTCCAACAGGCTGTCGACGCGGGGCAGCCCGCCCGCCAGCGAGCGGAAGAAGCCGTTGTCCAGCCGCACCACCTGCGCGCTTCCGCGCCCGGCCACGCGCGTCCCGCGACCGCCCGGCCCCGGCACCACCTGCAAGGTCGATGTCACGTCGACGATGCCGATGCCCGGCACCAGGTAACGCCTCAGTCCGCCTTCCAGCCCGACGTCGAACCGCCCCGTCCGCAGGTCGACCAGCAGCCGCAGCGCGCCCGCCAGCCTGTCCGACCGCAGCCGCAACCCCTGCCCGCGCACCACCGGCCAGGCGATGCGCAACCCGCCATCGACCGCGATGTTGGCCAGGATGCCGCCCGCCACGTCGCCGACCCCGGTCACCCGCCGGGCGGTGAAGCGCACCGGCAACGTGACCGGCATCGGCGACAACCGACCGCGCCCGGCGGCGCGCGACGCCTCGAATCCGGTCTTGCCGAAGGCGACGCGCGGTGCCGTCAGCGCATAGGTGTAGGCGGCGGTCGCGAACCGGCCGTGCAGCGTCGCGGCCAGCCGCACCTCGCCCGCCATGGTGGCGAACAACGCCTGCGGGCGGATCAGCCGCACCGCCACCGTCACGCCCCGCCACGCATTCTCCGCCAGGTCGATCGTGCCGTTCGCCCGCGCCGCGACCGATGGCGAACGGAGCCGGACCGTCCCATACAGCTGCCGCCGGTCCAGCCGCGCGGCGCCGCTGATCGCGATCCGCGGCGCGGTCAGGGCCAGCAACTTGCCGCGCAGCAGCCCGGTGGGGACCAGCGTTCCCGACACGCCGTAACGGCCGCCGTCCGCGCTCAGCGCCAGGTCGGCAACCCGCGCCGCGCCGACCCGTGCCGCCACCATGCCGCGCCAGCGCCGCCACCGTCCCGCGCCGCGCACGTCCAGCGCCACCGACTGCCGGACGCCCAGCATCGCCGCCAGCGCCCCGTCGCCGCTTCCCGCCGCATCGACGCGAAGGTCGAACCGGTCGCGGTCCGGCTCCACGTCCAGCCGACCCGCGATCCGGTCGCTGCCCGCGACCCCCGCGGCCAGGTCGATCAGCGCCCGCCCGCGTCGCACGTCCGCGCGACCGCGGATCGTCGCCGTCCGTTCGCTGCCCAGCACCGGCCGCGCGAGGCGCAGCCGATCGATCGCGAGGTCTCCGACCAGGATGTCGAAGCCCGGCAGGATCGACCCGCGCGGCCCGGTCCGGCGGGTGTGCGGGCGGTGGTAGAGGGTGGCCGTGCCCGCGTGCAGCCGATCGATGGCGAGCGTGTTGCCGATCCAGCGCCACGGCCGCCAGTCGAGCTCCACCGCCGGTGCCCGCAGCAGCAACCCGTCCAGGTCGCGCACCTCCAGCCCGACGATCCGGGCGCGGCGATAGATCGACCCGTCGATCCGCCCCACCCGGTACCGCAGCCCGTCCGCGGGCTCCAGCGCGGCGATCCGCCCCGCGATCCAGCGGTGACCGGGCGCGGTGTCCAGCGCCACCAACGCCACTGCCAGCGCCCCGGCCAGTACCGCGATCAGCAGCGCGATGCGCCGCAACAGCGTCAAAACGCCTGGCCCAGCGACACGTACACCGCCAGCCGGCTGTCGCCCGCGCGCGGGTTGATCGGCGTCCCCACGTCGACACGGATCGGGCCGAAGCTGGAGTAATAGCGCACGCCCAGCCCGGTGCCGTACCGGAAGCCGGAAAAGCGCGGCAGCGCGGAGGTGTAGATGTTGCCCGCATCCAGGAACGGCACCAGTCCGAACGCGCCGATCACGGGCACCCGCGCTTCCAACCCGACCTCCGCCAGGCTGCGCCCGCCGATCGGGTCGTCGTTGCCGTCGCGCGGCCCGATCGCCTGAAAGCCGTAGCCGCGCACGGACGCGCCCCCGCCGGCGTAGAAGCGGCGGCTGGGCGCGATCACGTCGCGGGGCGAGCCCAGGATCGCACCCACGCGCGCGCGCGCCGCCAGCACCACGCCGCCGACCGGCCGGTAACCCGACAGGTCGAACTGCGTCCTTGCATAGCCCGATCCCGACCCGCGGAACGATAATTCGGGCGACACGCGCCCGCCCAGCCGCAGCCCGCGGGTGGGGTTCAGCAGGTCGTCTGACCCGTCATAGCCCAGGCTCGCCGGCAGGGCGCCGATCAGATAGGTGCGCCGCCGCGGGTTGCCGGTCGATATCTCCACGTCGCGCTCGTCGCTCGCGAGCAGCTCGGCACCCACCGACCAGGTCCAGCGCTTTTGGAAAAAGATGGTGCTCTGCCGCTCCAGCGTGCCGGACAACAGCAGCGTGTCCGCCTCGAACGCGTCGCGCTGGAGGTGCGCGACCGCCGCCTGGGCGGTGAACACCCGGTCGCGCGTGCCCAGGTTGCTGCGCCGGAACACCACCGATCCCAGCTGCTCGCGCGTTCCCAGCACCCCGCGCAGGGTCAGCGCCCCTTCCGGCGGGAACAGGTTGCGATGCGTCCAGGACAGCTCCGCGCGCGCGCCTTCGCCGGTGCCGTAGCCGATCTCGCCCGCCACCGTCCGGGGCGGTGCCGGCTCCAGCCGCACGCCGACGTCCACCGTGTCGGGTGTCGCCCCCGCGACCGGGCGCAGCTCCACCGCCGATACCAGCCCGGTCTGGACCAGCGCGCGGCGCAGGTCGTCCAGCCCGCCCGCGTCATAGGGGTCGCCCGGTGCGAAGCGCGCGATGTCCTGGACGTGCGCGGGCGCGAACACCCGGTTGCCGGGCAGCGCGACGACCTGCCCGAACCGCCTGGCGCCGCCCGGCGCGACCGCCAGCGTCAGCGTCGCGGTGTGCGCCGCGCGGTCCACCACCAGCTCGGGCTCGCCCACCGCGGCGAAAGCGAAGCCTTGCCGGCCGGTCGCGATCCGCAACGCCGCCGTTCCGCCGGCCACCGCGTCCGCGTTGACGGGATCGCCCGGCCGCACTCCGAACGCGTCGCGCAGCGACCCCGACCGCTCGCCCGCCGCCTCCACCCCCGCCAGCGTCACCGCGCCGAAGCGGTACAGCGCCCCCGGCTCCGCGGAGAGCACCACCAGCGGCCCGTCCCCTCCCACCGCCGCCTGCTCGACGGCGGTACCCACGCGCGCGTCGTAATAGCCCTCCGCACGCAGCAGCGCCTCCACCAGCTCCGCGTCCTCGCGGGCGCGGCGGTC
>Ga0325400_1003585_pt1 | contig 14092 bp, 8 predicted proteins | sample PopdelMetagenome_2_FD_205662 | JGI IMG/M metagenome (GOLD analysis project Ga0325400, IMG submission 205662) | Populus deltoides microbial communities from Bellville, Georgia, United States - Xylem-PdKOR-R1 | ecosystem: Host-associated > Plants > Phyllosphere > Stem > Wood/Secondary xylem... | reverse complement strand
TTTTTTTTGACTGGAAAGTGTTTTTTGTTGATCAAGTTTTTTAATAACAAATAAATATAGAAAAGTTTAAAAAATAATTTTTTAAAAAATAAATTCTAAAAAACAAACATAACGTTAATGTCTCTTGGGCTTTGTAAGTTTCGAGTTGTTCCCTTTCTAGTGTTGAAGTTGAACGGTCCATATATTAGTAATCAGTCTGCCACTCGGGCTGGTCCTATGTTATATTAACTATTTAAAGCCCCCAAGCTGCCGGTCTCATATATATTTATATACATACATTAAAAAAACTTCTTGGTTTTCCATTTTTATCGTCGCTCATAACTCTCTTTCTCTTAGTTTTTACCTTTGCCTGTCAGATTTCAGATTCGTTACTCCCCAGACCGGTTCAATTCCCGGTCGAATTTACTAACAGCCATGACACCTGAATAGTAAGTTACAAAGATCTCGATTTTTTTTTTAAACTTTTCGTATAAAGAATTGGATTTTATTGGGATATGTGAAAATATTTTAGGGGGTTAATTGGATCTGTAGTAATAAGGGTGATTCATTGGTTCTGGTTTGTGGGCTTTGTGTGTGCTTCAGTTTTATGATATGGGTTGTAATTAAATTGAATAATTTTGTTTTGGTGGCAGTGATTATTTGTTTAAGCTTTTGCTAATTGGGGATTCTGGTGTTGGCAAATCATGTCTGCTTTTGAGATTTGCTGTAAGATTAAATTTTTTTGGCCTCTTGTCTTTTCTTTTTGCTGATTGCAGTTATTGCAAGCTCATTAGATTGTGAAGGTTTGATGCGTTGAACTTGCTTTTTTTTTTTTTTTTATCTTTTCAATGCAGGATGATTCCTATCTGGAAAGTTACATCAGCACAATTGGAGTTGACTTCGTAAGCATCTAGAGAGTTATTGACTTGCGCAAATGTTGGTTTGATTTGAGAATGCGACTGATAAATTTGATTTTCTGTTCTGCAGAAAATTCGCACTGTGGAGCAAGATGGAAAAACCATTAAACTTCAAATTGTAAGATGCTCTTTTCATATTCTGAGATATTGTTTGTTTAGTATTCAGGGGAAACTTATTACGGTTAACACCTCAAGTTTTAATAGGGTAGCTCCCAAAAACATCATTTTGAGAATTGTTCGAGACTTATTTTATGTTTGTCTCCTGTTTCTATTATGCTAACTTTTTTGTGCCTTCAACTCCTCGTGCGTCTGGTATAATGAATAGTATTGCGATCCTCTGATTTTCAAATTATAGTTGTATTTGTGACTTGATTGCTTTGAACTACTACCCGATATCATGTGGGTATTAAAACCCTTTAAAAAAAATTATGGCAAACCAAACACCCTTTAACCCATTTTTTTTTATACGACCCGAATGGGTTGATCCAAAATTTTTTATTCAACCATAAACCGAACAAAAAAATCTGGTTTGATATAAAAACAACCCCAAAACAAAACTAAAGCAAAAAAAATAGATTAAACACCCAAAAAACACCAACTAAAAAATTCTTGAACAAAATAGATCAAACACACAAAAATGATGAACATCAAGAACATCGAACGTGAGCCCTACAACATGGGTTCCAAAAAGACCAGAATTGGTCAAAATAAAGGCACATACATGTTGGAAATTATGGAAGGACCAATAATCTTGCATCCATTTACTTTGATTATCACTAAAACATCATGATTTTTTTCAAAATGGGTTTCGGTTCAAAACCGAAACCCTAGGATTAAGACCTATAAAAAACATGTTATTGATGCAAATAAACACTAAATTATCTACTAATTATGCATAACGAAGGTGTTTGTGCAAAGGAATGGACCAAACATGGTCCGAATCTAGGGGTCAAGACAATGTTCTTTCAAAAAACACGAAGAACATACCCAGAAAACCCAGAAAATCTCTAGCAAAGGTAGCCACTGTCAAGCCCAGAAATTTTAATAGATATCAAAAACAAACTTAAACAGAAACTTTAATGTATCAAAAATATCAAAATAACTTCATTAAATAAATATCACAGCAACAAAGAGGTGGATGTAACATCATTTGTTAAACATTCTAAACCTCTTTTCTATACTTGTAAACATTAATATAAAACAAAACAAATAAAAAAAACACCTTAAGTAGGCCACAAAGGCTTGCTTTTGGATAAGATGATATACCTATAATACCTACTCTCTCTCTTTTCTTTTATTTGGAAAGTTTTGCCTCTCACAAACTTGCTAAGATTAAGAAACTTGAGAAAATTTTGTGTTAACCTCTCAAACCTTCACACTTAGCTTCCTTCGCAATATTTTTTTTCTTTTTCCTCTACTTTTCTTCTGCCCTTTTTCTTGATCTTGTAAGGGGTATTTATAGGGTTTTTCTAGGGTTTTAGGAGGTCTTGAATCCATTTTTGACCTCTTGGTCTTAAGAGAACTGTTGTAAACCCTTTGATAAGAGCCCATCAAGGAGCCTTTGTGTGTGGACACGCGAAAACCAAATCGGTTTTTGCATGATAGTTGCACTGTTGGTGCTGGCTGAGTTGCTAACTTTCGAGGCCATGTCGGAGCGATTATGATGTTATCATTACCTAAGACCACCTGAAATTGATAGAAGGGGTGCACCGTGCACACCTTTCATTTAGATCCAACCTCGCTCATTTTAGATGTCTGTAACTCCACATTCATGCGTTTGAAGTTTCCAACTCGATCGGCCAAAATTAGCAAAACAAAGGTGCAAGGTGACAAACGACGTGCCATTCATTTTCTCTTCATTAAGTCTGAACGATACGTCGTTTAGGGTTTTTAATTTGGGATTTGACAAATTTCAATTGAGTTTCTATTCTTCCAATTGCTTCTTATTGTATCCGTAATTGCCTCCAGACTTTTAATTTTATGCAATTTCACCCTTGCCAAAATCAATTGGCAACCCCAAAGTTGATCGCTATTTTCATTTTTGTTCTTAGTTCTGAATTTGTGTATTCTGATCCTCAATTGACCAACAAACTTTTAATTTATTCAATTTGACCCCTGATATAATCAATTTCAGCCCTTACATTCATGTGTCTTTTTTAGTTTGATCTTTAGTTTCGGATTTCTTCAATCATGTCCCTAATTGCCTATCAAACTTCAATATTTATGCAATTAAAGCCCTAATTTGACTAAATTAACTCTTAAAAATTGCAATTCAACCCCCAGACTCTAATTTCTTTTAATTAATGCTTAAATTGACTTCAAATATCAATTTTTCATGCAATTAATCCCTCAATAAATTCAATTAGACCTTAAAAGATTCTAATTGAGTCCTTAAACATTCAATTTTGAATTTCCTTTCTCAAATTGAATTTTTCTGTCAATAGAGCCTTAATCCCTTGAAAATACATTGTCAAATTTCCTAATCTTGTATTAGTCTCAATCAGTTCCTGGGTGTTCTAGTATATTCTTCTCATTGATATATTTTTTATTTTCTTCCAACATGTTTTCAATTGTTTTTTTTCTTTTTTTTCTGATTTTTTGTTTATGTGGGTGGCCAAAAATGGATAACAACAATGTTCATGTCAAATTTTCTTCTGTTTGCTGGTGATGTCTGCCTTGTGTCCTTTTCCAGTGGGACACTGCAGGGCAAGAGCGGTTCAGGACAATCACTAGCAGCTACTACCGTGGGGCACATGGCATTATAGTGAGTTTGGCATACATTTTATATTTTTGGCATTTTACCTCTTGTATCCCTAAATTTGTTTTTGTTAATGCTGCATCATGTCGCAGATAGTTTATGACGTGACAGACCAAGAGAGTTTCAACAATGTTAAGCAATGGTTAAATGAAATTGATCGATATGCAAGTGAAAATGTTAACAAGCTTCTGGTTGGGAACAAGTCCGACCTCACTGCCAACAAAGTTGTTTCATATGAAACAGCCAAGGTAAAACTGATCTCCCATGCTATCATCTATCACCATAGTTGCTTCTGAACTACTGATTACTAAATTATGCTTGTTTTCCTACTGTTTATCTGGCTTTCAAAAGGCATTTGCAGATGAAATTGGTATTCCCTTCATGGAAACAAGTGCAAAAAATGCCATCAATGTGGAGCAAGCCTTTATGGCCATGGCTGCTGACATCAAGAACAGGTACCTTTTTAAATGAATTGGTGATATATATATATATATATATATATATTTGTGAAATACTAGAACATAGATTTAAAGTGAGAAGATGCACAGAGAAAAAGTGGTTTGTTGAGCGGTAAAGAAACAAGTACGTTTCTTAGCAGTTTCCTTCCTCATAATTTCCTCTACTTCCACAGGATGGCAAGTCAACCTGCAGCGAACAATGCAAGGCCACCCACTGTGCAGATACGTGGACAGCCTGTTAACCAGAACACTGGCTGCTGCTCTTCCTAGTTTGCATGGTTTCTCATTTGTCCTTGAACAGCAGGCTACCCCCGTTTTAAACTATTCAAAAATGTGCTTTCTCAGTTGTTCCATAAGAAATTCAACAAAGTTCCTTATTGTTACTAGTCTTGATTCTATTTGTTAAATGGCTTGTACAAAAGATGTGTGGCATGCAGGTACTAAATGTTACTGTTATATTCTTTCTTCCACGGACTTCCCCAAGTTTTTGAAGCACAAACAAGCTTCTTGTCATTAGCCAAACAATTTCCGTTGTTAATTTGAAATCTCGAGTCAGATTTCATGCTTCCTATAGTACACATGCAATCTTTGCCTGTGTGTTTGATATTATAGTGCAAGTTAAAAGTATTTTTCATGTTTTTTTTTCAGATTTTATTTTAAATATTAATATATCAAAATACAAAAAAAAAAAAAAAATATTGATGTCTTAATCCTTCACAGACTCTTGCAAGTTTGTCCAGCATATCACAATTTAGGCAAACCTTGGATTTATCTAGGAGTCTTTTTGCACTCTTTTGATTGATACAGCCCTCTCCTTGAGCCTAACCATGCAATATTTGATAGGGTGACGCCACCCTCTAAGTTTCAGATTTTACTTTTATTTGCCTTTTATTTTGGTTTGGTTTAGGGGTTATTATTATTATTATTTTCTAGGTGAAAACTATAACGTGGTTTACAAAGTTACCCCAAGTGGAACATTATTCTTTTTTGTTGTAAAATGCCATAAAAAATAGGAAATAAATCCTTTATTTTATCGTTCCTTTTCTTTTAGATACGTGTTGTTGACGCCACCTATTTATCCATTTACATAATTTTTTTTTCAAAAAATTCAAATGATAAAATCTACCTTTTTTCATTAATATTTAATAAATTTATTAGGTCTTTATTTTTTTTTCTTTATGGTTTTTTTTTTATTTATGAGAAGAGATGAGTTGAACCAACTCTACAACCAACTATATTATTTCTAGTCTATCTCCTTGCCAATAACAAATAAAATACATAAACATTAAGTAATTAAATTCCAGTAATCTTTTTTATAAAGTCTCTCGATCTTTGATCAAATAAACAAACAAAAATTCAAAATGTCAAATCTCTTGATATTTCAAAACTAATTAATTTAAAATCCCAAATCTACACCATATGTTCCAAGACTAAAGAACATGAACAAATCTCATAACTCAAACATGAATTCAACACCGGAGAGTATGTGTGTGTATTGTGCAAAGAATTTATGTTTTATAGGTGTGTGATGGATCAATATTTATTGTTTTTTGTTTATGTGGGACTGTCGTTCAGAAATATAACTAAAAAAAGGTTATGAACCACCAGCTCTAGGCATAGATAAGCATTAAGCTCAGATATATATATGTAAGGGTCTACCGAGCTGCCAAACTCATCATCTCTAGGCCTAGTCAATCATTGAGTCTAGAAGTGTATAAGTTTGGTGAGCTGTCAAACCCATTATCTCTAAGCTTAGCCAAGCGTTGAGCCCAGACACATGCGAGTCTGGTGAGCTGCCAGACTCACCATCTTCCAACGTCTATGAGTCTGACAATCTACCAAATTCACCAATGCTAGTCCTATGCTTTCTTTAACTCCAAAAGAATCTCAATCTCCCCAATAAGACTATAGGTCAAAGATATTTATCATGATGAGCCAAATATATTTTTTTCCTAACAAGACAAGGATATCTTATCCTGATTCGTAAGAGATTCTTTATCTTGACAGGATATAGATATTTTGCTAATACGCCAACTCTTTCCCCTAGAACAAGGAAAAAGACCTCAAGGGCTATAAAAAAAAAAGATAATCTCCATGCAAGTTCAGTTTTCTTCTCTCTATTTTACTATGGTAGATCTATCCTAAACAATCATTTTCTCAAAAGTATAATTGATCTCTTTCTAAATTAACATTAATTTAATTGTTGAAGAGTCCCTAAATATATATAAAAAAATGACATTTTACAGGTAATAAGCATGATCTACTAGCCACTTTGCCAAGGAATGATGAATAGATTGCTAGAACCAAGACATTAACAATATTATCTCAGGCCTTAACTTGGCCTTCAAGCCCATGAGATATAAATAAACATAATCAATGGCATCGTTTGTGGGAACTTCTAAAAAGCCATCGATAATAGATAGCCACTTTGCCAAGAAAAGATGAATAGATTACCAGAACCAGGACATTAACAATATTATTAGTACTGTCATTTAGAAGCCAAGTCATTATCATTTTTAATTATAATTGGATTTAGAGCCTCAAGGTTTTGGAAGATTTTAAATAGGTAACATCAAAATGTTGGTTCAAACTGTGTAACTTTAAGAGTTATTACAAACCAAGGGCTTTATTACCATTATCATCCCTAATGAATATCAGAGTTGGTAGAGTGAAGCATGACAAGAAATGAAACCAAGGCAGGGAAGCTCGGGCCTTTGAAGGGATGTTGTGTTAATGTTGACAGGTTATGATAATGTTACATCAATGTTTCTGTTGCTTTTATTCAGTATGTTAGTAGTGAATCCATTAACATCAAAATTGGCTTTTTTATGGTCAGAATATGGCGGTTGACAACTCTTTCTCCTCTTCATGTATCAACAACTTTCTTCTCTTCTCTCAACATAAAAAATAGTTTTAGAATCAAAACATTAACACTTAAAATCATATAAGGATCAATAAATATGTAAAAATTAAAAACTTCATAAACCAAATTGAACTTTTCCACACTATAGGAATACTTAAAATCACATTGTTCTCTATAATGCAAAACACTATTTAAAAAAACCAAAATTTTTAGTTTCCTCCTTTTATTTGCTCTAAAAAGTAAGAAATTAACCACTTGCATATGATGCCTAAATATGGGAATGAGATGACACATATTGAAAGATCAAACATGACTTTTAGTATTGGACAAGATAATTCCCAATGTTACGTTACAGTGAGACCAAGATTTTTTTACATGTAAAATAATAATGCCTAGACCAAGTGAAATTCTTTGACAGTGTCATCAAACCCAACTCAGTGGGTCGAACCTAAAACTTATAACTATACTATTTATCTATCTTGAGCTTCAAATTAAACTGTATGGGATTGCCCCAGTGTGATCTGACTGACTTGGCAGGTTAAAAAAAACTCGAATGACTGCTAAAATATGATTTGACTTTAAAAATATTTTCAAGGCTACAACTTTTCTTAAAACAATATTGAGTTGGTAACACATTAGATCAACCCAGATAAACATAGGTTAACCCATCAAACCCATGACCTGGGTCATAAACTCCATTGAGTTTAATAACTTTATTTTTTTTTCTTGAAATGATTTTCATTCAATTAAATGATAAAAATGTAGACGCTTGCAAAAATGAGTACTAACACAATATCAAGATATTTTTATCAGACAATAAACCTATAAAAAATAAATTAAAATAAATCATGAAACTTAATTCTCAATAATTATGTTTTTTTTCTAGAATAATCTCTTATTTAATAATATAATAAAAAAATACTCAAAAAATCAAGCACTAGCCCAATGTTGTCATATTTTTCAAAGATCATAATAACTCTATAGAAAATTAATTGAAATAAATCATGATTCCATTTCATAATAATGACATCTTTTTTAGAATCATTTTTTATTTAACAATATGATACATCATTTTTATTTAATAATACGATAGAAAAAAATAAACGACCGTAAAACTGAGCACCAATTCAATGTTGAGATGTTTTTTTTGAGATTATGATAATCTTGTTTAAAGTACACCAAAATAAATAATAAATTTCAATTATTAATAAATTCAATGTTGAAATATGAAAGTGATAAAAAAAATTGAAAAAAAAAACACCTTACTATTCTAATGTTCTAATGAACAATAACATGTGAGGATAGGATCGAGCAATGATTTTTCCTCAACTAATTCTTGTTAATAATAATAATAATAATAAAGCAAAAAAGGGAAAATAATTGGTAAAAAAAATCTATAATTCAAAACTTTATTTAATGCACAGTAACTGAAGTATATAAAATCTAGTTCTAGACTTCCACGTACTGCTGCTTAATGCAGGGAACTTTGAAGCTAAATTTCTTCATATAACACTAATGGCACCAGATGCTGGGGATGATATATTTGCTCCTTGGGGGGATTTAGGGGGTTGTCCAATTTTAAGCTCAAGAGGGTCTTCCATTTTTGGTAATGAAGTTGAAGCACCTTGTGGAGAAAAGCTCTGAGGAAATGAACTTGGTGAAAGGATACCGGATGGTTGATGGGCAATACAAGGCGCGCAACCAGCCAGGCTTGCAGGGCTGTTAAGCATGTAAGGATGGTAGGCCCTTGGATAGTTCATCATGGAGACAAAGGGTGCTGCTTTACTTGCCGGAAAGCTCCGCCGTCCATTGGCAAGGACTCGTTGCTGTAAGAAGATAGGTGATGATCAGAATTATTTATTGGAGAAAATTTAAAAAAGAAAAAGAAAAAAAGAAAATGGTACTTTGTAATTACAGAATTGAAGTAATATTGATATATATACTAATTCCAGGAAATATTTGCTTTTATCAAGATGCAAAAAACATATAACATGTGAAGAACATACTGGCTCGTAAACTAGAAAGTTAAGGGTTTCAGACTAGGTAATGATGCAAAGGAGCAGGCCAGGGGATAATAGGATGAATGTTTGTGTACCTTAAATAAAAGAGGCAGCTCGGTTCTGAAGAGAAATTTTTTGAATTAATGCCGTCAAAGTTCACAAAAATATGTATCAAGAGCCAAACTTTTTCTTACCATGCAAGGATTGTAGTTTGAAACGCCAGTACCGGCTGCGACAGTAGGACTCATGACCTGGGGATTATGCAAGCAAAGCAAAGGAAATTGGTTGATGAGGTGTAATGGGCTGATAGCCTGTAAAGATGAAGAAAAACACATGATTAGTAAGTTCTATACAGTTAATGATATATAAATTTGTTTGCTGAAGGTGGAACTTACTTGTGATGGGATATCCTCGCCAGCTTTCCTCAATGGTGAAGCTGAAGAGGTGCTAGCCTGTTTGATTGCAACAAGCCATTACACCTCATTTCACTTGTTCAAACAAATAACTTTTGAGCAAATAAACTTGAAAAGCAACCTAGAATTACCTGTGATGAACTCCTACAAGTCTTAATTAAAGGCAGTTTCGGAGCATCCTGATGAGAAGCCAGATCCTGATGTAATAAGGTCATCAAAGTCCAGTAAATTATCACGGGGAAAGAGAAATTGCTATGTATTGTTGTGAATGCTATAAGAGACATACAGTTCCTTTGAAGGTCATGTCAAAGAGGCTTGATCTACGTTTCTTCTTCTCATTTGAAGCCTGCTGTCTCAGAAAATACTTCTGTGCATGACTAGCAACCTGACTTGGGGTCCTAGTAATCACAAATTTCTTCGAAATGCCTCTCCAATCGCCCTTGCCAAGATTGCTTAGGCCAGATAAAAATGTTCTATGCTCCTCCTCGGTCCATGGCTTGCCTGGAAATGAGACAAGAGGTTAATCAAACACACAAATAATTAAATCCATGATCCATTGTCCAGACCTCGCTTCCAATGGTCCTTGAAAATGATACACGTTTAACCAAACACACACCATATCTATCTTTCAGATATTTCGTGTCACCCATGCCCAGATCTGGTTGATATATATCAACATGAAATAAAAATCAATAAAACAAACTAACAACTTAGCATCCATTTGTCTATGGATATTCTTTTATAAATAGAATATATGTGTTATCTGCATGACATGATCGGTGACGGAAAGAATAAAAAAAAACCCGGTGGCGATGGAAACAGACGCAACATAAATGAGTAGAATCCGACAATACATTAACCCTAGAAGATATACAATAAAACAATAACAAGTGCGATTATCCCATGGCATAACCATAAACCACTGCGAGAATTTAAATCTTTTATGAAAAAAAACCTCAAGCGATTGTCATCGCATGCCATATAGCTATTATCGATGATGAATCGATGATGATCGACTGGAAGGCATTCGGTACGTATTCCCATATGCTATTGCCATCCAGATTACGGGAATTGTCGAGATTGTTATTAGCATTTAGTAACAAATAGATGAATGATGAGATGTAATAAATGGATCACACATGTACCTTTCTTCCTTGTATACGCTGTTCTGCCTCTCTTAGAACCGATAACGCCGTCGGAACTATAGCCGGGATCGACATGATGTGCACCGTTAATGTCATCTAAGGACGCTATGTTATCTAAGCTAGCACTTCCTTTAATTGTTTGTTCACGTTTTTCAATGCTAACCCCAAACAATTTGATACAATCCTTAGTGCATGTTCTTGAGTTATGGCCATTTTGGCCACAATGGGAGCACTTTCTTGCTGCCTCTTTTACCATTTTCGGCTAAAGAGAGATGCGCGATTATAACCTAGAAGCAAATTACTCATCGTCTGTCGAATGAGGCTGAGCCTATATTTATAGGTCCAGGTTCCCTTACTATGGCAACACGTATCCTATTTATATTTTTGCCAATTTTATTAGGAAAATCTGGTCATTTTCTGTGAATAGGTCACATCACATCAGGAAAAACCAACCAAGTCAAACACTAAAACAATCCATTCTATAAGTTACTTTGAAAGGGTTGAGATTTTACGAGATTTTTTCGGATGAAATATCGACCATTAGATCTTAATTAATTATATCCTAATTATGCTTAACGCGGTAACAAAGTCACTTTTCTGATTAAGTAGCTGTTTTATTTGGATTATAAACCAGACTCTATAAACCCGGCTACGTATCTAATATTTTTGTCATCCATATATTGCGTGTTTCACTGAGAAAAAAGGAATCAAGAGAGAGATAAAAGACAAGTTTCGGTGGCCGATTAACTCTCTTTCGTTGTTAGTTTGACAGACAGAATCTAATCAAACACAACCCGGATTTATTTATGTCCACTGTTTATATATATGGAGGAATAACCTTGGGTGTTTCTCAAAACTTAAAGTTGCAATGGCATCGATCCCTGAATTTGTTGATGTGTTACAATGTGATCCTTTGGAGATTTTGAAACCGAAACTGCCCGGCATTGCAAAACGGTGTCGACTTTTTTGTTAATATTGGAAACAGAGATGGAACATTTAAGAAATTACGTACAAAAGCCAAAACGCAACCATATGCTTAGTTAGAGCCCCATAAATTGTTAGCTAATTATATCCCTCACTGTATATCATGCATGCTTTTATGATGCTAGTTGGAGGATTTAATGGTGACATCCATAATTAGCAAAAACTCTCTTTTGGAATATCAGATATCAAAGCAATGACAGATAATGCTGATCTCTCAGGTAATGGGATAGTGTCAAAAAAATGCCACTGTTTTGCTTCTTGAGATATATTTTTGTGGCTGTTTTAGATAAAAATAAATAAATAAATAAAAGGAGGTATATATATCTTATTTAGACGTGTTTAATTAACTAAAATTAATTTAAAATAATTAAACTGTGTTACTTGCTTGCAAAGAAAAAGTCACTTGAGCATATATTTGGGAAGTATATATATGAGATTAGATTGCACTCAATGGGATATGACTATTCCATACTTGTCCAATAATCACAAAATAATTACATTATTAAACAAGTAGATGTATTAATTTGTTTAGTTCATAACCATGCAAATATTTGGTAATCTTGCAATCAATGCTAAAATCTAGCATGCATACTAAATAAATATATAAATTACAAAAGATATATATAGGAAAAATAATCTTAGCAAGGAAACTAACACAAATATTGAAATTATACTTAAAACAAAACTAGTTTAGAGTACTCACTTGTTGAAATCTTTAGAAATATATACAATCTAAAACTTTGTTGTTGTCAAAGACGATTAATCATTTGTCTTTAAGGCTTTATTGCTTCTCACTTGGTGTAAAATGACTAACTTCAACAAGTCTCACTTGATTCCAATAAGTCATATTTGTTTAGGCGCGTATATAAATAAGGTCCAACAAACTCAAAAGAATTATACTCGATATCTCTATACAAAGACCAAATATAAGCTCTAGAATAAAAAAAAAAGAGTAGAAGAAAAAAATCTAAGAAAAAACAACAACAAAGAGAGAAAAAAACTTAGGAAATTTTATACAACTTTTCACATATCCAAGACACCTATTTATAGGACTTGGGAACCAAAATATTAATTTCTCATAATTCATTTATTAATTATAATGAATGTTCATTTTATGAAACATATTCATGAATGTTTATTGTTCATGAAAAATATTCATTAATGTTTGTAGTTCATGAATTACTCATAATTACACCCATTATTATCATATAATTAATGTATTGGTTCATGTATCAAGACATTTTAGGAACTAAAAGAAATTATTGATCAAACAAGGACTTAATAGAAAAATATTTTTCATTAACCAAACTCAAGATCAAAATCATTAGTTAACAAGCCCACAACCCAATCCATAAAAATATTTTGGTTTGAAAAATTTTGTTATCCAAAGGTTTTTTTAGAATAATTTCTCATTCACCTTTAATTGATTTTTAAAAACATGTTAATATTTCATATTAAAGTACTCATATTGAAATACAAAATCCAAAGTGGTTTTAACCCCTAAATGTGAGTAGACCTCACATTTAATTTGGCCTTAAAAATGACCCATTACATATTTCATAAAGCCAATTATCAATGGAAACAATTTGACCAGTATAAAGACTAAAAAAATTCATAAAAAGATACTGATTTGGTAGATCATCACTTCAGAAGAGGTATTATTAAGCTTTTAACCTTTCTTAAATTGCTAAATAGTAAACATGATGTCTCGAACTATTCAACTTTTTATGCAAATCAAGACAATAGTACTCATATATCTCTTTATCTAAAGTTTTTTTTTGTTCTCATAATTGGGTTAATTTTGGACCTAAACAACTCCTAGTTTTATGGGTGCTTTAGTGAATTTAACCTTTTTTTAAATTCTTAAAGAAATTGTCAAATTTCTCACTTATATAGATGATTTTTCATTAAGAGTATTCTACTATACTCCATTTGGTATACCAAGATATAAAAATCATTTAGAGGATAATTCATTTTTTTTTTCACGCTACAACTAACACCACTTTCGAGTGCTACTGAAAATGTTATATAACTTAGTTTTTTATTTGAACCTAGATATTAAAATCTTTAGTCAACTAGGTATGATTACCATCATTACACTTAATGAATTATACACAAACTCTCTTGATAAACCTTTGGTTAGCAGATCTGTAATATTTTTCTTTGATTTTACATAGCCAATGAAATAATTCTATTGAAAAGAAAGTGTTTAATGATATTATGTATATGACGTACATATATGTCTAGACTTACTATTATACATACTATTTTTTATCATTCCAATTGTAAACTAATTGTTGCAATTGATACAAATTGTTGGTATTGGTTGTGGCCAACATGGAATATCCTCTAAGAAATTCTAAAACAATTCAGCTTACTCTAAAGTTTTATCAAGAACAATCCTAAATCAAATAAATGTTAAAAAATAAAAATAAAAGAAAAAAAGGTGAAAATTCAAAATAAAAAATAAAATAAGAGCCACCTCTTTAACTATTTATATGAACAATGAAGGAGATGCATGCACCCTAATGTTTTAGAGTTCTAACAACTTGTATGCTTGCTCTATGTTGTTAGG
>Ga0325400_1003581_pt1 | contig 14095 bp, 7 predicted proteins | sample PopdelMetagenome_2_FD_205662 | JGI IMG/M metagenome (GOLD analysis project Ga0325400, IMG submission 205662) | Populus deltoides microbial communities from Bellville, Georgia, United States - Xylem-PdKOR-R1 | ecosystem: Host-associated > Plants > Phyllosphere > Stem > Wood/Secondary xylem... | reverse complement strand
GTTTGTTTTAGATTTTGTAAAATTGTATTTGTTTGTAAACTGTTGAAACTTATGTTGAATTTTTAACTTAGGTGTTTTGTGATGAAATAAATAATGGCTTATTTAATTAGTCCACTTTATATTTTGTCAATTTTATTTCCGAGTTGAAATCTTTAGTAAATTTGTAGAAATTTAAATTTATGTAGATAATTGATAATGAATTAAGAGTACTATTAAAATATATTGAATAAACTTGAGCTAAATTAATATTTTTGCAAATACATTTAGTTCATGAATGTATAGAGATTCACCCCAAGGGTTATGGAGGATGAATTATGGTAATGGGGTTCATGGTTTTATTAATTGCACACTATCTAATTCGAAAAATATTAGTGGAATGAGTATTAGATTTCTATGCAAGAGATGTAAGAATAAAAAGTTTATCAATCTAGATGTTGTAATGATGCATCTTCTACGAAAAAGGTTTATTGAGAAATACTTGTGTTAGTATGCACACGAAGAACCATATGTTCCTTACGATAATATGATAGAAAGAACGGTTAGGTCAACTTTTAGTTCTAATAATGTGTATGGAGTTGTAGATGACAATAGTAATCCTTTAAGAATATGGTTATAGATGCGATGAGAATGATTCAGGGTCTTGTCAGTCAATGTCCAATCATAGAACCCAATGCAGACACAACCAAGGTTTTTAATCTTTTAAAAGATTCTAAGGAACCATTATAGGATGGTTTCACAAATCACAGTAAATTATTGGTCTTTGCACATGCGTTCACCATCAAGTCAGATCATGGGTTGAGTGAGACTGATCATGAAAGAATTGTTGAATGGGCGAAAAGCATTTTACATGAAGGGAACATGCTGAAAGAGAACTTTTATGTTGCTAAGTCCATGATGAAACCTCTCGGTCTATGATACTAAAAAACTGACATGTGTCCAAACTTTTACATGTTATACTACTTTGAAAATACAAAGTTGACCGAGTATAAAACATATAGTCATTCTCATTATAAACCCATGATTGGCAGGGAAGGACTCTTGTTGCATACAAAAAACTTAGATACCTCCCAATCACACCTAGACTACAGAGGTTATTCATGTCACCAAAGACTGTTGAGCACATGACATGACACCAATCACATGATGTGGTGGATGGAGTGATGGTGTACCCTTCTAATGGTGATGCATGGAAACACTTTAATGATGTACATTCTTAGTTTTCAGCAGAATTAAGGAATGTGTGTCTTGGGTTATGTACTGATGGATTCAATCCATTCGAATCATTTGATGCTTCTTATTCATATTAGCTGGTTATACTCATGGTGTATAACTTGCCACTAGGAATGTGTATGAGACCAGAATTCATGTTTTTTTATCTATGATCATACCGGGTTTTAATAGCCTGGGTTGGAATATCGATGTTTGTCTTCGACCATTGATTGATGAGTTGAAACACTTATGGTCATCGAGGGCTTTGATTTATGACGCATCGAAAAAACATAATTTTCTGATGAAGACAACTTTAATGTGGATTATCAATAATTTTCTAGCTTATGGAATGGTTTTTGGTTGAAGCACGCATGAAAAACTAGCATGTTCATAATTTATAGAAATTAACAAGGCATTCACACTAATAAACAACAGTAAATCATCTTTTTTTTACCGTCATTGATGATTTTTGCTAGTAGATCACATGTTCAGAAAGAATAGAAAAGACTTTTTTGTTGGCAGAGTTGAAAGGGATGTTGCACTACCGCTTCTTTGGGGTGAAGAATTGTATGACATGGTGTCGGAATACAATGACATTGTGTTTGGTTTTCAATCTAATAAACAAAAGTTTTATGGTTTTGGTTTGACCCACAATTGGGTAATGCAAAGTATTTTCTAGGAGCTTTCTTATTGGAAAACCAATCTCCTCTGTCATATCATTGATGTCATACATATAGAAAGGAACATGTTTGAGAACATTTTTAACACGGTTATGGAAGTGAAGGGGAAGACAAAGGAAAACATCAAGGTTAGAATGGATATAACTTTATTTTGTCACCATAAAAATATGGAGTCGGTTTATATTGGGTCACATGTCACAAATTCCAAAGCCAGCTTCATCTTAGACAAGAATGCACAGTTACTTGTCTACCAATGGCTTAAAAATCTGTGTTTTTCTGATGGATATGCCTCGAACATATCAAGGTTGGTGAATTAGAAGGATTGCAGATTGTATGGAATGAAGAGCCATGATTGTCACGTGTTTATGCAAACACTCATTCCATTAGCTTATTAAGATTTATTATTAAAGATGATATAAGATGCACTTATGGAGATAAATCACTTCTTTAGAGATATATGCTCCAATAAGTTGCAGACACAATACATGAAAAGGCTTGAAAAGAATATTGTCTAGACAATATGCAAACTTGAGATGATATTTTCTCCATCGTTTCTCGACTCGATGGAGCATATATCCTTATATTTACCATTTGAGGCAAAAGTTGGAGGTCTAGTCCATTATAGATGAACGTATCTATTTGAAGGATTAGAGATTACACATGCATTGTAATTAAATTTTTATTGTCTTTCTTTGCATATTTTAAAACATTCATTTAATTCCATGGAGGTACTTGTTCAACCTTGAGAGAAAATTAAAAAAACAAAACACATATTGAGACTTCAATATGTGAGGCCTATATTAATGAAGAGATTTTAACATTTATCTCATACTATTTTGAGCTTCAATTGAGAATGAGAATCAACCACATTCCAAGGTATGATGGTGGTGAGAAAATGCTTTCGTGTGGGAACTTATCAATATTCTCTCATCCTTAATGACTCATATGAAAAACATATTGTGAGGGGAAGATATTTGTTAGAAATATAATATTTTTATTGATGTTAATGCTGAGGAGTTGAATGATGTCAGCAGACATACACAAGTCAATGAAAATGATAGAAACAAAATCAACGTAGAAGATTGCGATGGAGATAAGGAGAGTCAATTAACGAAGTAGAAGATAATTCTGATTAATTTATACAACACAAATGTGTAATGTCATAAACTATAATATAAAATTTACAGATGAAATTTACCTCAATGTAATGACAATGATGTTAATTTATTATTGAATAACAAGGAAATATTTATTTTATTATTATGACGTGCACTGGAGTTATTGTGTTGTGTGTGCAGTTATAAATTTAAGCATTTGCATTATGAATATATAAGAAATACAAATACAATTTGGCATGAGATAATGTTTTACATCGATGGAAATACCGACAAGCTGTACATTACATACAAGTATACAAAAAAAATGTGTTTATCGATATATTCCAATGACTGTGAGAATTGTTCCCCTTCTCTTTGACACTATTTATGATGTTCATTACATAAGGTATACTGACGGAATGTGTTTGTCTGTATGTTCCAGTGACTATGAAAACTATTCACTTCTCAATGCGCTAATAATTAAGATTCTTTCTTTTGACTATTCACTTTTTCTCCAACAGCATCATCGATAGAATGAAAAGTCATCGGTAATATTTAAAGGGCTTTCTAAAAATTTTCATTTGACTTTACAGATGAAATCATCGTCAGTAATTCTGTTGGTAAAATTAAATTAAAAAACAAGAATCAGATTAGACGAGGCTTCACCTTTTTCTCTCTCAAAGTCATTTCTCTCTCTTTATCTTCTCTTCTCTATTTTCTTCTTAATCGAAATCAAACATTCACTTCTCTTATCATTCTCAAGTATGATGTCTTTCTTTATTTTTCTTCTTGTTTTTCTTTTTTTGAGTTTATTAACAATCTCTTTTGTTTTAATTATCAGCCGAAATTAAGAATGTCATTAAGGTAATAATTTTTCATTCATTTTTCTTCCTTTTTTATGTGTTTTTTTTTGCATTATTTTTGTTTTTTTTCTTCATTTTTGTTCAATTTTGTGTTCTTAACAATTTTATGAATTAATAAATGTGTTGAATTTTAGTTGTTATAGGAATAATTTTTGCATTATTTTGTTGAATTTTAGTTATTGTTTTTCAAATTTGTTGTTCAATTTCAATTAAATATGTAGAATTTATTTTAATTATTATTTTGAATTTTTGAAAATTAAAAAAAATTTAAAATCATGGTTAAAAATATTATCACGTAAAAAAAATTTCTATGAAATTGAATTATGCTAAATTGTTAGAAGAAATTGAATAAAATCAATCAGTTTGTGGGTTGTCTCCCATATAGGGGGTGCTGACAATTTTTTCTTTTAAAAAATATGAATTGTTAATTTTTTTTTATTTATTAATTTATGTAGATGTTTAGAGGAAAGTATATTACATGTCGCGAGGATAGAATCGTTGCTAGTTCTTTTAACATCGATGCTGACGACCACGAGTCATTAGGTGTTGACCAAGAATAGGCACTTGAGGCACAAACATCGACTTATGACGCAGGCTCGTCGAGTGTGATGCCACAATGTCGTGGGGGGTCCCTTCACAACAGGATCCATTTACCTGCAAGTATGAGGCCTAGTGGAAGGACGACCTTTCTATATAAGTTTGTTTTGCTTTCACAATGACATGTTTAATAATTTTTGAAAAAATAATTTTGTTTAACGAATGAAATTTTAGGTTTACAAACATTGAGGCTGTAAGAACAATAAAACTAGATTTTAAATTGTTGATGGAAATCTCATTGTTTAAATGGAGTCAGGTTTCCAAACACCTTGAATGGAAATGCAGGTCGATATATGTTTTTCAAGTTTCAATGTTAATATTAACTTAAATATTTTCTTATGTTAATTTTGTTAATTTAAGGTAAATTTGAATGGGAGAGAGTTGATAATAATGTTGCGAGAAGAGTTTGGGAGAATCACGTTGCAATTAGGTAAGATTCAATTTAGGACAATTTTTTTATTTCAAATATGAAGATTTTATTTTTTATTTACTAATAGATAATTAATTCGTACCATATAGGTTGTGTGATTTTGGTATGAGGCGTAAAAAAAAGCCAAAAAATATGCATAAGAAAGAAAGCTTCCAAGCTAGAATGACATAATGGCGTGGAAGGATTTCAGACTGTCGTACATGATTGTATGAGTGGAATAAATTTAACACGTGATGTCCGCGTGTTTCACGTAATGGTCATAGTCTAGTATGGAAAATCAGAATCGGCGTGTTCATGGTTACATTACAACGCACATCGACGGCTTCGTTCTATTTATTTCACATGCGGAGCATATGGTAGGAATGTTTTTTCTTAGATCCATTTTTTTATTAGTTGTTTTTTATAAATATATTTATTTGATAAAATTTTTATCTTGCAGACTACGATTATTGGACATGAGCCAAGCCCGATGAAGCTTTTTATTGAAACACATGTGCAAAGTGATGACCGCCAAAAAGGGGTGCAGCTGTTCGTGGATAGTCGAGCTCAACACTTTGTGGTATGTTGGTTTTCAGCCATTTTGTTCCTTAAGTTATTATTTCCATGAATTTTATTTTCTTTCTAGGATACATATAACAACCGATTAAAAAAGAGATATATAGAAGATCTTTCACTACAAGATTTCACAGTTTTACCGACGGAAATATTCCGTTGGTGTGTGATTAGAAGTTCGTCAGCGATTTATTTACCGATATCTTCACCAACAGATTCAATCCGTCGACTTTCCCTTCATCAGTGATTCCCCATTTCGTCGCTATATCGGTTGGAAAAACAAAAAAACCATTTGCCGATGGTTTTACAGACGGAATTTGCGCGCCAAAAAAAAAGTTTCCCACTTGAAATAAACCGATGGATTTTTATTTCATCAGTGATATCGTGATTTACCGACGGCTACGTACCTTCGGTAAATTTGTCGGTGAGTGTTTGAAATACCGACCAAAAATATCTGTCTGTGAATTCGTCGGTAAGTGTGGCAGCTGCTGTCAAATGCTGACGGATTAAGTCCGTCGGTAAAGCTATCGATGAGTGTTTGATATACCGACCAAATATATCTGTTTGTAAATGCGTCGTTGAATGCTTCTGTTAGATGCCGACGAATTCATTCCGTCGATAAAACCCTTGGTATTAGTTTTTTTCTAAATTTGTTTTTAAAAAATTATTTAGAATATATAATATAAAATTATATAAATTAATGGTAATAAAAACCAATTATGCAAATAAAATTTATATTAAACATCAAAAACAAAAAATCAAAGTTAAATAATATTCATTACAAACTGAATGTGTTTCAAAACAAAATATTAAATGAAGTTTTAAAGGTAAATAATATTTATTACAAATTAATATAAAGGTGGAGCTGGAGGAGGAGGAGGAGATCCTGGAGGAGGAAGCTGGTGGTTATACGGCCAAAAAGGATTAGGCGCACATGTTCCACTCTGTGTTGCCATGTTCATGACGATTTCACGAAGCTGTTTATAAGCCGTTTTTTGTTGTTCAGACTCCGCTCTTTGTTGTGCTTGAGATGCTTTGATTTGTTCAGACTCCGCTTTTTGTTATGCATGAGACGCTTTGAGTTGTGTGTAATCCGCTGATAGGTGATCGTATTTTTTGGTGAGCTGAGCCGTGTGTTGTTGCAAGGCCACGAACTCCTTAGATTAGGAGCTCGATATTGATTGGGAGCTCTCAACGATTGAAACACTATGGGTCGACCACAAGTTGTCGGCCATAGTGTTGGAGAGCCCATAAACCTGATTTTTATCGGGTTCACGTGACGATCCAACCTCCATCCACAAATCCAGATCGAATTCCGGATGGGTCAAAATATCGTCCCCGTATCTCTTCCTCAACCGATTATTATAGGTCTCCTGAAAATAAAAAAAAGTAATCATCATATTCAATTCAATAAACATAATAACTTACAAAATAAAATGGTTGAACAAACATACCACGAAATGTTGAGCATGATTATCAACGAACTGTTGCGCTTCCTTTTGGCGGTCTTGACTCCGCACGTGCGTCTCCACCAACAGCTCCATCGGGCTCGGCTCACGTCCAAGAGACGTAGCCTATAATGAAAAAAGATTTATTAACAACAACTTAATTTAAAGATATATTTTATTTAAATTAATCTTATCATCTGTTTCGCATGTGCAGCAAACGGGACGGAGCCGCAGTGTGCGTTGTCACCGAGCCATGAATTGGCCGATTCTGGTTGCCAGCACCGGACTGTGAGCATCGTGTGAACCGCTCAGACGTCACGTGCTTAAGATAGTGCAGCCATATATCTTCCGGGATGTATATTGGTTTGAAATCCCTCCAAACCGCAACATCGTTCTAGCCTTAGAAACCCCTATCTTTCGCGGGTTTTTTTGTCCTTTTTTGTGATTCATACCAAAAATCACGTAACCTACTTCACGCAACTAAAAATTACATTTCGAAACATAAATTTTTGTCTAAAAAAAATCTTGTATTGTTATTCTCACTATCCCAGCAGAATTTGTTCTGTGTATAAATAATTAATTTTATATAAAAATAATAATTTATTTACAATTATTTTAATAAGCTGAAAATTATAAATTAACACCAACCTCAAACTTGTCAAACAATGCATTGATTTGAGGCATCCATTCAGGATGCCTGGATATCTGACTCCATTGAAATAATGGAATCTCCATCGACAATTTAAACGCCGATGATATTACTCGGGTAGCTTCAATGTTTGTGAACCTGAAAATAAATGAAATAAATTTAATAGTGATTACTTCATAAATTATGTTGTAATTTTTTTTAAAAAAAAAAACTAAAACCTTAACAAACTTACATTGAAAGATCGTCCTTTCACTGTGCCTCGTACTTGCGGGTAAACTGATTCCGCTGCGAAGGCACGCCGACTCTGCGCTGTGAAGTAGCGCTGGAAGATGCAATATCGATTGACAGCGCAGGTGGTGTAGGTGCCTCTTCTTGAGAGGCACTTAAGGAAATATCATTCTTGCTGCTAGATGAACTAGCTGCGACCATACATGAGCGACCGGGTCTGGTTTTCATTCTCCGCATCTACACAATTCTATACAAATAATTATATAATTAAATTCAAATGTTAAAAAAAAAAATTTGACAGCACCTCCCCTATACTGGATACTATCCAAATCCACAAACCTGCACATATTAACAATAGCCACAACCAATTGACCCAATCTATACTAATTATTCCAACATATTCAATTATTAATCCTCAGGTAAATTCAACATTAAGAATTACAATTCAACAAATTATTCAATAATTATGCCAATACAACAATAAAATATATTCAATAAGTAAATAAAAACTCTAGACTAACAATTAAAATTAATATGGAAAAAAATTAAACATAAATCATGCAATAATAGAGTAAAATTAACAATTATTCCAAAATATTCAATTACTAATACTAAGGTAAATTCAACATTAACAATAAATATTCAACAAATTAACTAATAATAATTATGCCAATACAACAATAAAAAATATTCAATAAATTAAAAAACAAACTATAGACTTTAGGAATGAAATATGCTTACTTTAATAATGTGTTGAATTCAATACTTTATCTACATTACAAAAAATACACCAAAATAAAAAACATAACAAAAAAAAAGCCCTTAAAGTAAAATAAAATAGAAGAAACACATACCTTTTAAACTGATGAAGATTCACAAGAAAACTTGCTAGAGATTGCAGGTGAAAGCTTTGAAGAATGGAGAGGAAAAGAATCGAAATTTAAGGTGAAAAACTAAGGAGAAGAAAAAATGAATTGAAGGGGCGGTCGCAGGAACTTATGTGACAGTTTTACCGACGGATATAAAATTAATTATTATTTTAATTTATTCCGTCGGTGAAGTGTCAAAAATCTGTCGGTAATTTTTGAATTTCGCACCAAAATTTTTAATGACCCTCCATATTTTTTCGTGGTTCGTCGGTAATTCCGTCGGCAAGATGACGCGGTCAAAGATGCATTTAATGCACAACCTTTTGGAATTCGCACAGTCCGTTAGTAATTTTTTTCGGTAAAATTGACCCGCCGATAACTTACCTACGGACTTATATCTGTTGGTATTGACGTCGGTAATTGTGGCATTTCAAGTAATTATTTTTGAACTCTCTGTGAAATGCCAACGGACTTAATCCGTCGGTATGGACGTCGGTGATTGTGGCATTTCAAGTAATGCCGACGGACTTATTCCGTTGGTATGGACGTCGATGATTGTGGCATTTCAAGTAATTATTTCATGTTACAAAATATATCATCCATGATCTATAATTATTTCAATTAATTATTTCATGATTGTGGCATTTCAAGTAATTATTTCAAGTAATAAATATTTCGTGTTACAAAATATATCATCCATAATCTAATTTACATGAAAAAAAGGTTTTACACAGGGCTTTATTTTTATTGTTAGTCAGAATTTTCTTCTTCTTCGTCATCAATTGAATTGTCATCACCTTCATCGCAATCTTCATTATGAATATCATAACCATATTGAAGATTGAACATTAACTGACATTAGATTCTTCATTTACGATTGGACATTGACTGATATTACCTTGTTTCATTCTCATTGCATCCATAACCATATTTCTGTAAGGATTAGTGTTGTCATTTACCGCTTTATACACGTTGCTAGCACTAGAAGTAGACCCAACCACCGTTTCTCCCATTCTCCTCTTACTAACAAATACTTCTCCATGTGCATACCAACACTGATAATTCTCCATAAACCCTTTGTGTAGAAGATGCATCATTACAACATCTGGATGCAAATATTTTTTATTTTGACACTTCTTGTATTGACATCTAATACCGCCTCCCGTAAATTTCTGGGAATAGATGTTGCGAAATTAATAAAACCCTGAACCCCGTTACAATAATCAATCATCCACAATTCTTGGGGTAAATCTCGATACATCCATGAACGATCATCCATGACTTATATCGAACCTCTATAAAATTATGATGACATCATGTATTAATTAACTAAGTTAGGTAAATAAACTTGCAAAAATATTACTTTACCACTCCAACAAACCAATCACAACTTCTCATAAATATTAAATATTCATTATCATTTATCAACGTCCACACAAATTAATATATATAAATTTACAAAAATTACCACTCCGCAATACCATTGATAAAATTTTAAACGGACCCATTAAGCAAGCTATTAATTATTTCAAAACAACACATGTAATTCGGTAGTTCCATAAAATTTTAACAATTTACAAACAAATACGATCTTACAAAATCTAAAACAAACCATAATAGGTATAGAATTATACATTCATATACTACAAGTTTGTTTGAGAAATAACAATAAAACATGTACATCTACAAACAAAATACATATACTAAAAAAACAATAAATTTGACATTTAATTAAATGTTAAAATTTAAAAAGAAAGAATTACTTACAAAAATTGATAAAATCCATCGGTAAATCAGAACACGGATGCTGTGACCACAAAACTTTAAGAAATATAACTTGTTGTGCTGAGATGAGGGAGATTTTTGTTTGGGGGGGGAGGGGGGCTGGTTGTTTGCAGATGGGGAGAGTTGGGATTAGGAAGAAGAAGGAGAAATAGAGGAGGAGAGGGTTGATAGAGAGTACATATATTAACTTTTTCCGACGGTTTCACCGACGGCTTTTCCGTCAATGATGCTGTCGGTGATTCTGATGAAAAAATCGACACATCACCGTATGGATCTGGCATTTTGAATCCCTCGGTGATTCCATCGACATTTTAAATGGTGAACTGGTCATGTCACTGTACGAGCTGTCGTTTTGAATCCGTCGGTGATTCCGGCGGTAAAAATAACCCAGCCAAAACCTCCACGTCAGCGATCCGCTTTTTTTTTTAATTCGAAAACTTTTCCGTTCGTAATTAGTCGGTAACTACCAACGGAAAGTGTTCGTCAGTAGTTAGTGACTGAATTACGGACAAAAAAGTTTATGTCAGTAATTTCAACCTCAAATTATCAACAGAAGAATTCCGTCGGTAAATCCGTTGCTATTTAGCGAATTTCTGGTAGTGTTTTGACTTATCTAGATCTCGATCCAATTTGTGGTTGGAGATAGGATCGTCTAGTGGACCAAATAGAAATCAAGTGTATGGACTCTCTAACACGAGAACTTGTGGACGACCAGTAGTGTTTTGACCATTGGATGCTCATAATCGATTCCAAACACTAGAACTCTGGAGTTTGCGGCGATATTAGACCAACGAGTACAAGCTTGGACGACCCATCTTAATGAAAAACATGAACGACTGACTGCTGATTATGAAGAACTCTACCAATTAGTAATGAAGATGAGATCACAGATGGGTGGTGCATATGCGCCCCTTAATTGGCCCTACGATCCGGCGACAACCAACCTCCTCCTCCAGCGCTGCCTTTATTTCAGATTTATTATATTTGAACGTACAAATGTTTAAATTTGTAATAAATAATTGATTTTAATTATTTTTTAACTTCTATTCAATATATTTTTTAAAATAAATATTTTAAAAATATTACTAACGAGATTATTGATAGAACAACTCCTTCAGTATATTTTAGAGAGAGTTGAAAAAGAATTACTGCAAAAATCACTGCTGCTGTTAACAACTGATAAAATTATAGATGATATTATGTCGATGATATGTTATATTTATCGATGAATATATCGATAGACAAATAAAAACATCAATGGCATTACATATGGTTTTTCTATCGGTGACATGTTAAATTTACCGATGGAGATACAAACAAAATGAAGTGGATATATTTTTTTTAACATGCTTTGTCCATCTGTAAATCCATCAGTATATTTATTATCGATAAATCATAAATTATAAATGAGAGTTTTTTCAATTAACAATTTTTGTCCATAAGTTTATCGGAAATATATATACCAATAGATTATGAATATAAATACCAATAAAAATTTATTTCGATAAAACTAGTAAATATAATAGTGTTAGATTGATGGAAGGGAGTCACCAGGCATCACTTTAACTGGACAAAATTAATTTTTCTGCGCGTATTTTCCTACACGCCCAGCAAACAAAGAAAAAGAAGATTTTTCATACTTCCAGCTTGACTGCTATAGCAGATACGTATAAATGGTTCTCCATCTCTCTTCTGCACTCTTTCTGCACACGCGTGTGTTCCTGTTCGTTCAATTGAAGGCATGGGAAAGAATTTAGACAAGATTTATCATAGCATTAGGACAATTTCTGGCAGCCGAAAAGAAGCAAAATAAGAACCAACTTATCGGGTAGATCTTATCAGCTCATAGAAATGAGATATTTGGTACTTTCCCCACAGGAAATAAATCAAGAACTCAATTTGACAGTGCCAGATAAAGCTGCCCATAATCTCCGATCAGCTGCAGGGAAAGGTTCAAAACGTGGATGGTTTGAGCGTCAAAACAAATTACTCGTTACTTGAAACTGATCATGAAGACCCTTTTCATCCACGGGATGTCTTCAATCCAAGAGGCCATTTTACAATCCTGGGCACGAACACCCATCCACATCAGGAACTTTATTTACAAGGATCTGTCCAGAAGAAATAAGAGAAAAGTTTCCCAGGCGCAGCCGGCCTATCAAGTGGAACAGGATGTTTATGATAATTGTGGCCTCATTTAAATTGATTGAAGCCAAATTGCTCTCTCTCTCTCTCTCTCTCTCTCTATATATATATATATATATATATATATATATATATGGATGATCCATTGGTCTTGCTGTGAAGCAAATAGGACTAGAGGTGTAAAACTAATTCACTTTGAAAAGGGAGAAGTTTACGCATCCACTACTTTATATTAAAATTGTAATTTAATATGAGAGAATAAAGGGAGAAGTTTCAAGCTCTTTAACAGTTCAATTAATTAAAATTGTAATTTAATGTTTTTTTTCATAAGAAAAAATTTAAATTGCAAACTAATAAGTTGATATATATATGCTCAATAAAATAAATTGAAAATTATATTATATGTTCTAGTAAATTCTAATAAATATATTGATTGAAATTAAATACCGAATATTTTCGATTAAAATCAAATATTAAGTTGAAAAGTTAATATAAAAATACCTATCAAAATACTTGATCTAGAAATTCTTTTAATTTAACTATATAATAATAAATTTTTTTTGTTAGAAAATAAATAATTTAAATTTCATTGAGAAAAATTATAGTATAATTCCTTATTTTCTTATTAATATATTTTTTTAAAAAACAAAAAAACCTTTTCTTTTTATCATGGTTCTTAATTTGATAAGTAACAAAAGGAATTATATATATATATATATATATATATATATTTGTTGTTGTTCAATATTAATAAGCAAATTACTATCAAAATCACACATATCATACTAATACATAATTATTCATAACACAATTCATAATGTTATTAAAATATTTTTTAATATTTAAAAAAAACAACACAATTTTTTTTATTAGAAGCACATTTTTCTAATAAAAAAATGATTAAAATAAAAACTTGTTAAAAATTAAGCAATTTAAAATAATAAAAAAATATATTTTTTGAATAAATTCAATTTCTTTATTAACATATAGTGAAGGTATGCCATGTAAAAAAATATTTAATGATTGTCAAATAAGTTTAAAATATATATATTAAAATAATATATGCAATTGAAATCTAAAAAAAAATAGTAAATGTAATAAAATTATATCCAAAATTTATTTAAAAAAATTTAAAACAAAATTTCCAATTTAAATAATCATGTTCAAATTCTTTTTTTATTATTTACGCTAGAGAGAGAGAGAGAGAAGTGAAGATAACGCAGAGAATAAAAAGAGATTGTGGTCTTATTTATCTGATAAACTCCATTCTCCCCTTCTATCTTTGTATTTCTCTCTCTAGCATAAATAAAAATACAATCTTTCTGTCTCACTACTAATAAAACTCATTTTTTTTTTTCTAGTTTGAAGATGATCTGAGCTTCTCCATTGGATTTGCAATAACACCCACTTTTTTTTTTAGTTGTGTAATTATGATTTGTTTTAAGCTTATTTGTTGGGTGTGTGTTTTGATAGTGTCAGTCTCTTGGACTCTTTGAATTTTGCCCATGGTGTCTGTCGAATGATTGAATCTATGGGGATTCTT
>Ga0325400_1003578_pt1 | contig 14097 bp, 6 predicted proteins | sample PopdelMetagenome_2_FD_205662 | JGI IMG/M metagenome (GOLD analysis project Ga0325400, IMG submission 205662) | Populus deltoides microbial communities from Bellville, Georgia, United States - Xylem-PdKOR-R1 | ecosystem: Host-associated > Plants > Phyllosphere > Stem > Wood/Secondary xylem... | reverse complement strand
GAATGTAGAATTCACATTTAGGACCAAGAGCTTTTGTTGTAGAACAGGTAAATATGGAGGATTGACATGTGAGATTAAGACACTTAAATTATTCATCACTTTTATTTGTTATTATGAAGTTTCATTTACCTTATGTTGGTGGCAGTTATGTAGTTCTTGTTGATTAGGGAAGATGAGTAGGTCTACCCTGTCTAGTACAAGTTCCATTACAATAAAACTATTAGACTTAGTGCATTCTTATATTTAGGAATCAACTCCTGTTTATTTTTTTAATAAAGTTTATTTTATGGTTTTTTATTGATGATTTTTTAAGATTTTTATGGCTTTTATCCGGTTCAAATGAAGAGTGATGTTTATCAGATATTTGCAACTTTTCATTTAATGTTAAAAAGTGGGGAGTTTCTTGAATATCATACACGCAACGGAAACAATAAAACAAAATTATTCGAGATTTCTTAGGATCCTGTTAGACAGATCTAGAGTTGTTTAAGGATTTATTACCTGAAAATCTGATCTTCTTCGGCTTTGAATAATTCTTTAACAGCTGGATTATCACAAACCACATGTCGTCTAATTGTTCGCCCTCCAATGATATTTCATAAGAACCACAAGTGAAAAATCTCCTAAGTCCCTATTTAGGAGAGAGGAATTGTTATGCTTAGAGTGCTAACTTTTTATTTTGTGACTTACTTAATTTTTCTGTTTAACAAATAACCACACAAAAAATAAAAGGCATACCTTACTATTTATAAAGAAATATGAAATACCCTATAAATTAGCAAAATATCAATTTTTCTCTTGAAAAATATCCATATATTAATTCAAGAAAATTTTTGAAATTAACCCAATCAAGTCCTTGATTTTTCTAGGTCTAGAAATATAATCCATGTATTAATTATATTGTGTCCTTAATTTCTAAAATATATTTTAATCAAGTCATACTTAATTAAATCATCCTAGTTTAATTTTTAACTAATGGTTCTTAATGTATGTGACCTATTAAGTTCCTAATATATTAATCCAAATACAAATTATAATTCTAATTAAATAATTTAATTTATTATCAATTCAATAATTGATTAATTTATATTTGAGCATCAAGTGCATCGTCTATCAATGTGTCATAATTCCCCAAATATTAGAAATATCATTTGTGGTTTGACTTAACCTTTCAGTGATCGGTTTCTCAGTGTAATTAATATCCTTTCATCAATAATATTTTGATTTAACATTAAAGCATGAAGTATATCTACCATGTTAAATAATATTTGTTCTCTACATAATAGTCATTGATCATTTGAATAAGACTTGAAACTCTTTTCAAATCTCATTCCACCTTGACCAATGATTTCTCAGTCAATACTATTTGATAATAGATGGAATATTTTCTCTAATTCACCTAGTGTGATGGATCCTCTTTTGATCACTCAAGTACTTTCATATAGTTCATGTTATATCCAATGTTTGCCTTTTCGTTACCTTAATTAAGATAACATGTAATAGAATCAAAGCATAACATTCTTTGTATAAGATAACTTAGTAATCTCAAGTTTAAGAATCACTTACACAGCTGTCACGTGAGCGTTTCCATAGACACATGTTATCTCTCCATATAGAATTCTCATGCGGGTCATTTCAGTGTACATGTCTTATAACAAACACTTATTTATTAGTTCTAGATAATCTTTATACCTCAGCTTATAAGAACAACTGTTTTCTTTCATAAAGAAAAGAACATAATATGTATCAGTCTCTATGACTCTAATAAATATCCAGTATTTAAGAGAGCATTGACTAGGAACATTTTAGGAACAATGCTTTGATGCAATAGAAATTCCATAATTATAATAACTTTATAATTTCCCTTGCAAATTATTTTTTTCATTGAACTTTATCTTTACTCTAGATTCATAAATCAAATATTAGATTCATTAATCTAATATTATTTGAATATTAAAGATAAATTAATCCTTTATTAATAATAAATATGTATTTACATGTATATAATAATATCATGCGTAACCAACCGATTAGCTATAGGGCATATTAAACTAACATAAAGGCAGTTTGGTAGAAAGTTAAAGACCTTACAATCAAACTAGGGTAGAGAGTACAAAACTATACACAAGTATTTATAACATTATGGTATTCAACATAGAATTCCATGCACTTGTACACATGAACAAAATGGAGTCTTGAAAAGAAAAAATAGGCATTTAATTGATACTGATCTCACCTTGTTTGATCATACTAATGTTCCTTTTTGGTTTTGATCATATATTTTTGCAACAATATGTTATTTGATTAATAGAATGACTTCCCTTGTGTTGAATAATGCTAGCCCTTTTGAGAAATTATTTAAGAGTTCACTTAATTATAAATCTCTTAAGACTTTTTGGTTGTATTGTCTATCCTATATTAAGACCATATAATACCTACAAGTTTGCTTATAGAAGTAGACATTGTGTTTTCTTAGGCTATTCACTTAATCACCTTATTCATTTATGTTTTAATTTGGATACAAATAAGATTTATACCTACAAATATTTCAAGTTTGATGGAAGTTGTTTCATGTATAAATTAAAAGATGATTTACATAACTCAATTCTTAGCCACCCATCCTAAGAATAGATTGCCATCACACTATGACTGACTCTTTTGAATCCAATCCCAAATGCATCCATTTCGTCTTCAAGTATACATTATTCACCTTCACCACCTACACTTACTACCACCATTTGAGCTCTTACAAACCTTGGTCTTCCTGACCATATTCAACCACCTAATAGCGTGGATAGGTCAGAAAATTTCATTATAACAAAGGCCGACAATCTAGTGATAATTCCTTTGGAAGCTCCTACAACAACTTCTCCTCAGTCATCATCACAACTTCCTCCTCTAACTAATAAATTGGTGATAACTTACCCTGTGACTTCGAGGCCAAATCCCAAAAAGAAATTAGTTTTTCTTGCTAGCACCAGTGTTAAGTCCCATATGCTAAAATAACTAAGTTGTTATATTAAGGCAATGCAACAACCAAAATGACAAGTTGCTATGACAGCTGAACTAACAACATTGATTTCTCATGGCACGTGAATACCAAAACCACCCAATGCTAATGTTATAGGTAATAAATGAGTGTTCAAACTCAAACATAAGGCAGATGGGATAATGTAAAAATGCATAGTGAGATTAGTGGCAAAGGGTTATACACAATAAGAGGGAATCGCCTGCTTAGCTACCTTCATCCGAGTTATTAAAGCTATTATGATTAGAACCATTGTAGCTTTTGCAGTTTCTAAAGGTCGGGAATTATGATAATTAGATTTCTACAATGACTTTCTTAATGGCAATCTCGAAAGAGGTATATGTGACACAACTATAAGGCTTTATTGATTATAAATGCCTTTAATATGCATGCAAATTATAAAAGTATATAAATGGATTGAAATAGGCTCCACGGGTATGGTTCTAATGGCTAAGTTCTTTTTTGCTTATTGCTGGTTTTCAAGGCTCTCACATTGATTCCTCCTCCTTGTTTATTTATAAACATGGTCTAGATGTCTTGTATTCTACTTTTATAACACAAATATCTTCAAGATTTGTTGCCCAAAAGTCAGATGAATGGTGTTAAGCCTGTAAAAACTCCTCTTCCCGATACTTTGCAACTTAAAATATCAGATGGCGATCCAATGGATGACCCACACTTGTATCATCAAGTTATTGGTTCTTTACAATATGCTTGCTTGACAAGACTAGACATAGCCTATATTGTCAACAAACTATGTAAATATATGTCTAATCCTACCACTACACATTGACAAAGTTATAAGAGAGTCTTACGGTATTTTAAAGAAATTGTTAACCAAGGCCTTTTCTTTTTTCCTTCTCAACAATATAGTTGTAAGCATTTTTTTTATGCGGATTGGGCAGGTACACATGATGATAGACAAAGTACAGACGGTTATGCAATGTATTTAAGCAAGAGCTTGATTTCCTGGTCAGCTAAGAAACAACCAATAATGTCTAGATCATCCACTAAAGCAAAATACAAGGTTGTTGCTAATGTCACTTCTTAACTCATTTGGCTATGATCATTAATGATAGAACTTGGTCGCCCTATTGATAGCCCTATTAACTTATGGTGTAACAATGTTGGTGCCACTTACTTATCTTGTAATCTAGTTTTTAAGGGAAGGTTTTATTAGAGAGCAGATAGCAAATGACAACATTAAAGTCTAGTATATCTTTAGTAAAGATCAGCTTGTAGATATACTTATAAAGCCATTTGCAAGTGTTAGATTTTTTCTTCTCAAAGACAAACTTAATATTTTGCCCAACAATGCAAAGCTTGAGAGGAAGTGTTAAAGATATTTAGATATATAATTAGCATTGTTTAAATTTAAAATGATTAGGTAGTTTCAGATAATGATAAATTGAATTCCACTTGGAACTCAAGTCTTAACACTAAAGAGGGTTTCAAACATGAGATTTCATTAAAATCTCTAAATTAAATTCAATTCAAATAATTCTAAACATGTTGTTAGTTTCTAGAGTTGTAAATGATAGAAAACATTGTTTAAGTCCACAGTGATTTCTCTCAACATCTACAACATTTTATCCACACAATTTAGTTTTTTCTAGAATTTGTAACATAAAGACACAATTAAAAGAAAAGCATCAAACTAACAACCATAAAGACTTCTGTGGCTAATCTCAGATTCACGCAATAAAACATGTTTTAGTCCACCTATTTTCCATTAACTTTTTTTTTTGCTCCTTTCGATTAAGATTTTAAGTTTTCCTTCATAACTTTATTTTATTTACGTTTCAATCCCTAAGTTTGAGAGAGGACAAAGAAAACTCACTTGACCATTTTTTGGCAACAAAAAAATTGATCTTGATGTTAATGGATTTCATTTGACAAGAAAAGTTTTATTTATGTGATTTTAATAATTCATCTTGTCCGGAAACATAGATTAGGACTCAAGAGTTTTTTATTCGAGTTAATGTTTTCATTTTTTGATCGATTAAATGTTCTTTTAAGACTAGAAGTGGGTTTATTAAGGTATGTTGGGTGTTTTCAAGTGTTTTAAGGTGAAAAAAGATTGAAAATGATTTTTTTTTGTCAAATAAGTCAGAACTGGACTTTCTAGCCACCTGATGTGGTTGGAATCTGTACAAGCATACAACATATTATTTGCTGGTACAGATAATGTGTCATCTGCTTTATTAAAAAAAATTAGACAGATAACACGTTGTTTTCCCTATAAAAAAAACAAAAAAAGAGAGAAGGCCAAGCACTCGGGCCCCACTTACAAGCCCACATGTGCTCGACCTCCTTTTAACTTGTCATGTCATGTTGAACCACCCAAACTCAAGTGTCTGACTCTTTTTAAAAACTCATTTATTATTTATTTTAATTTTTATTAAATTAATTATAATAAAGTAATTTAAATTATATTTAGGATGTTATTCCATTTAATAAAATTTAGTTTTAACTTTTTTTTAAATAAAGCTATAATACTTTTTTTTTATAATATTAATAAAAACTTGTTTTAAAGCCCTTCATGATTATTATTTTGTTTCTTAAAGTTCAGTCAAGATTCATTATAATCAAATAATTAAAATTATATTTAAGATTTTATTCTATTAGATACCATTAAACACCTCATTTATTTTCAGATAAGATTATAACTTTTTTTATATATAATATTAGCAATCATTTCATTGATTATTATATATTAACCTACAATGTAGATTTTATTAAAAATGTTTTTTAATGAATACTCAATGAAAATAAAGTTTATATTTTTATTATAACACTACCAGAAAACCGGCGAAAACCAACGGAATTACCGACGGATTAAATTCTGTCTCAAAATCTATCGGTATATACCGACCGTATCTCTGACGGACTATACATTTTGTTTGGAAAAATGCAACGACGTGGTGACGTGGAGTTTTTTCAGATGATTTTATCGACAGAATGACTGAGGGATTCAAACTGAGATAGCCGTACAGTGACATGGCACTGTCACCAACGGAATCACCGATGGAATCACCGACGAAATGTATCCGTCGGGGATCCCATTGGTAAAAACCATTATATACACCTCTGCCGACACTCTCTTTCTCTGTTTCTCTTTCTTCTTCTTTCTCATCCCACCTCTCCCCTCCCAAACTGCAGCCAACCACCTATCCCAACTCTCCACTATTCTCAACACAAGCACTCAAGTTTCGTATACCTTGTACGTGGTCACAATATCCGTTTCTTGTGGATTTTATTCTTTTTTTTGTAAGTAAATCTATCCTTTTTAGTTTTAACATTTAAATATGAGTTTTATTGTTTTTTTAGTAGATGTATTTTGTTAACGTATATACTTGTTTGATTGTTATTTGTCGAAGAAACTTGTAGTATGAATGTATAATTTTGTAGTTGTTATAGTTTGTTTTAGATTTTGTCAAATTATGTTTGTTTGTAAATTGTTGAAATTTTGTTTGAATTACACCGAATTAAATGTGTTGTGATGAAATAAATAATTAATAGCTTGTTTAACTGGTCTTTTTTAATTGTTATCAATTCTATTTCGAAGTTGTGATTTCTGTAAATTTATATATATATAAATTTGTATGTATGAACGTTGATAATTGATAATGAATATTTAACATAAGTGTTGTTTTAGTTTGTTTGATAATGTCGGGGAAAACCAATATTTTTGTTATGTTTTATAGAGGTTCAATAGAAGTCATGGATGATCGTTCATGGATGTATCGAGACTCACCCCAAGGATTGGGGAGGATGGATTATTGTAACGGTGTCCAGGGTTTTATTAATTTTGCAACATCTATTTCGAGGAATTTTACTGATGGTGGTATTAGGTGTCCATGCAGGAAGTGTAAAAATTTAAAGTTTCTGCATCAAGATGTTGTAACGATGCATCTTCTAACCAAAGGATTTATGAAGGATTACCTGTATTGGTATGCACATGGAGAACTATTTGTTCCTGATGAGAGTATGGAAGAATAGGTGGTTGGGTCAACTTCTAGTGCTAGCAACATGCATGAAATTGGAAATGAGAACAGTAATCCTTACAGGAATATGGTTATGGATGCAATGAGAATGAGTGAAGGTAATGTCAGGGAATGTCCAATCGTAGAAGAAGAACTTAATGCTGATGCAATAAGGTTTTTTGATCTGTTGAAAGATTCTGACGAACCAATATGGGATGGCTGCACGAACCACAGTAAATTATCAGCCGTAGCACAGGTGTTCACCATCAAGTCAGATCACGGGTTGAGTAGGGCCGATTATGACAAGATTATTGAATGGGCGAGAAGCATTTTACCTTAAGGGAACAGGTTGAAAGAGAACTTCTATATTGCCAAGTCCATGATGAAACCCCTCGGTTTAGGATACCAGAAAATTGATATATGCCCTAACTTCTGCATGTTATACTACCTTGAAAATGTTGAGATGACCGAGTACATGACATGTGGGCATTCCCGTTACAAACCCAGAACTGGTAGAGAGAAGACTCTCGTGGCATATAAAAAACTTAGATACTTCCCAATCACACCTAGACTGCAAAGGTTATTCATGTCACCAAGGACTGCCGAGCACATGACATGACACCAATCACACCATGCGGTTGATGGAGTGATGGTTCATCCTTCTGACGGTGAAGCATGGAAACACTTTAACAATGTGCATCCTCACTTTTCAACTGAATCAAGGAACGTGCGTCTTAGGTTGTGTACAGACGGATTCAACCCATTCGAGTCATTTGCTGCTCCTTATTCTTGTTGGCCGGTCATACTAACGGTTTATAACTTGCCACCGGGGATATGTATGAGGCCGGAGTTCATGTTTTTATCTATGGTTATACCAGGTCCGAGCAATCCGAGGCAGAATATAGATGTTTGTCTTCGTTCGTTGATTGATGAGTTGATGCAGTTGTGGTCCTCTGGAGCTTTGACTTATGACATCTCGAGGAAACAGAATTTTATTATGAGAGCGGCTTTGATGTGGACTATCAATGATTTCCCAGCTTATGAAATGGTTTCTGGTTGGAGCACGTATGGAGAGTTAGCATATCCATACTGTATGGAGAACAACAAGGTATTCACGCTAACAAACGGGGGTAAAGCTTCTTTTTTTGACTGTCACCATCGTTTCTTACCACATAACCACAGGTACAGAAAGAACAGAAAGGATTTCTTTATTGGCAGAGTTGAAAATGATGTTGCACCCCCACGTTTTTCCGGTGAAGAATTGTTTGATGTTGTGTCAGAGTATGGTGAAATTGTGTTTGGTCTCTAATCAGGTAAGCAGAAGTTTACTGGTTTTGGTTTGACCCATAATTGGGTGAAGCGAAGTATGTTTTGGGAGCTTTCTTATAGGAAGACCAATCTTCTCTGCCATAACCTTGACGTCATGCACATTGAAAAGTACGTGTTTGAGAACATTTTCAACACCTTCATGGATGTGAAGGGGAAGACAAAGGACAACATCAAGTCTAGATTGGATGTAGTGCTGTTCTATATCCGTAAAAATATGGAGTTGGTTTGTGATGGGTCACGGGTCGCAAAACAAAGAGCAAGCTTCGTGCTAGAGAAAAATGCACAACTACTAGTCTACAAATGGCTTAAGAGTCTGCGTTTCCCCGATGGACATGCCTTGAACATATCAAGGTTGGTTAATATGGAGGAATGCAAATTATATGAAATGAAGAGTCATGACTACCATGTGTTTATGCAAACACTCATCCCATTAGCTTTTCGTGATTTGTTGCCATAGGGGATATGAGATGCACTAATGGAGATCAGTCATTTCTTCAAAGATATATGCTCCAGCAAGTTGAATGTTGATCACATTGAAAGGCTTGAAAAGAATATCGTCGAGACAATATGCAAACTTGAGATGATATTCCCTCCATTATTTTTTGACTCAATGGAGCATCTACCCATACATTTACTGTTTGAGGTAAAAGTTGGAGGACCAGTCCAGTACAGATGGATGTATCCATTCGAGAGGTTGGATATTACAGGAGCTATGTAATTCATAATTAAATGTTTTTATTTTTATTTTTTTAATTGATATATATATATATATATATATATGCGGGTACTTGTTCAATCTTAAAAAAAAAGGTTAAGAACAAGGCGCATGTTGAGGCGTCAATATGTAAGACCTATATTGTTGAGGAGATCTTAACATTTATCTCATACTATTTCGAACCTCATTTGAGAACGAGGATCAACCGTGTTTCACGACATGATGATGGTGGTGAAGTGCTTTCAAGTGGGAACTTGTCAATATTCTTCAATCCTGGATGACGCACACCTAAAAATGCCGTGAGGGGAAGATATTTATCTGAAATAGAGTTCAGACAAGCACACAATTATGTCCTATTTAACTGTGATGAGTTGAGACCTTTTATTAAGTAAGTAGACGTTTGACTTAAACTTTGTCAAGAGTGTATTATTTATGTTTTGTGATACCATAAACTCATATAATTTGGAACAACCTTGCAAGCAACATCGACGATACTTACTGTCCAATAACTCACAGCTGACCGAATCCCAGATCTTTCAATTACAAAATGAACAATTTACCACATGGTTTAGAACACATGTAAGTCTTATCACAAACTCATTATCTCATACAATGTAATTAATTGTATGTCAATTTTACATAATATCTGTTTATTGATTATTATTGTATTTAATTTACAAGGTTTATCAAATGGGAGGTAGTGTTGCTATTTCACTGTCTTTACTAAGCCTGGGCCTTGAAAGAAAAATCAAGTGCTATAACAGGTATTTTGTCAATGGATATGTCTTTTATATTGAAGAATACGGGCATGGAAGAAAGACATACAACAGCTTTACCGACGACAATTATCCGTCGGTATTTCACAGAGAGTTGCCAAACAATTACTAGCCATACCATAATTACTGACAGACATATTCCGTTGGTGATTACATACAGACAGCTTTACCGACAGATAATATCCGTTGGTATTTCACAGAGAGTTGCCACACAATTACCACCGATTCCATAATTACCGATGGATTATCCGTCGGTAATTACGTTGGTATTTCACAGAGAGTTGCCACACAATTACCACCGATTCCATAATTACCGATGGATTATCCGTCGGTAATTACCATTGAAAATTCAGACGGATTTAATCCGTCGGTAATGTTTCCGCGGGAAATTTTTTTTGGCACGCGTATCCATCTGTAAGACCGTCGGTGGGTTGTTTTTTTTTATTTGCGACAGAATTAGTGACGAAAAGGGGAGTTACCGACGACTATTATACCGACAGACGTGTTCCATCAGTGATGTTGTCGTTAATTATTTCACCGACGGAGTTCATTCCTGTCACCGATAGAATTAGTCCATCGGTAAAACTGTTTAATGGTGTAGTGTAAATTCTTAAAATATTTATTATTATTTTTTATTGCATACAAAATAATGATATATGATTTTCAATGTATTTTTTTTATTGAGACTTTATTTTAATATCATGCTATTTTTTTTATTTAAAAAACAATGCTTCTAGTAAAAAAAAAATTATCTTTTTTAAATAAAAAAATGCATGTAGTTTTTAATTTATGTTATTAAACACATGCATGAACTTTTCAATTGACAATTAATTTTTTTCATGATGTTGTGCTTGGCCATTCTTTTTTTGCATTAAAAATTAACTTATAATCTTACTTCCAGTATAGTGTAATAAGTTGGCTAGTCTAATCCTATTTTATTTAGAATTATAGTTGATATTTGAGGCAATAAAATAGAAACATAATGAGCTGCACACATTAATAATCATTGATAAGAAATTAAATTTGGATAATTAATCAAGTATGACTTGATTGTAAATAAATTTTAAAAATTAAAGACCGGAGTGTAACTAATACAAGGGATTACATTTCTAGATCGAGAAAAATCAAATAAAAACTTGATTGCATAAATTTTTAACAACTATCCCAAAATAAAATGTGACATTTTTCAAGGGGCAAAGTGATATATTTTTCATTGATAGGGATATCAAATTTTCTCTATAAATTGAATGTTATGCCTCATATTCTTATGCACTACAACAATAATGCACTACAACAATAACCTATAGTGGATTTGAGACTAGAGAAAAGAAAAATAAAAGAGCTAGCACTTAAGGCCTAACAATCTTTTTTTTCGAAAAGAATTTAAGAGATTTTTAATTTGGTGATTCATGTGGATTACTTTTAGAAACCGTATAATTGAATGACTTGTGATTTACAACAATCTAATCTTAAAAAGTTGATCATACTATATAAGGAAGAATTGATCTTCATGTAATATTTTCACAAATCCTAAACAATCTTATATTATCTAAGAGGATCCACGAAACTCCCCATAAATCTAAAAAATAATGTTTTTGCTACATTCATGTATTTTTGCTACATTCATGTTTAGACCCTTTTATCTTTGAAAAATATTTCATCTAAAAATATTTTTGCTGCATAATTGATTGTAGGATACATCTTTGACGTATAGATCAATCCCACATTGACAATGAATGATGTCCTTCTATTTCCTCGAGCTAGCTAAGTTAATTACTAAATATTGTAGGTAATTAAGGAACAAATTCATATGCATTTGAAAGCACGTTCTGATTACATCTTCTGTTTAAATAATTGATTAAGAATGGGATGCATCCAGGACAACAATTAACTAATGATCTCTAGTCATCTCTTCTACTTGTACTGAGTAATGTTAAACATCAAGATAATATGTTGAGAAATTAAAAACTTTAAAAATTAACAATATCTAAATGGTGTGGAAGAATTACTGTTCCCCACACCTAAATTACCATAGTTTACAACAGTAATTCACGGTGCTTTTTTTTTCTTTTCATTTTTTCATTTTTTTTCCAATTTTCCCTCTGTTTTTTGTTTTTTTTTCTTTTTTTTCCAACTTTGCCTTTTCTTTTTCTTTTTCTTTTTCTTTTTTTTATTTAATTTTTTAAAAAAAATTAAATATTGAGCTGATTAAAAATTCTACTTTGTAATTTTTTCCTTTAAAAAACTATGGATTGCTAGTATTTTCCCACATAGTTTTTCTATTTTATTTTTTTATTTTTTCAAAATTATATTTGTCAATTTTTTTTTATATTGAGCTGATTGAGAATTTAGTTTTGCAATTTTTTTTCTTTAAAACATTGTTGATTGCTACAGTGTTTCTCCGCATGGTTTTTGTTTTTGTTTTTTTATTATTATTTTCTCCGAAATTATCTTTTTTTATTTTATTTTTGAATATTGAGCTGGTTAAAAATTACAGTTATAATATGTGAGTAAATCATTGTAACTTTCCTTGCAAATTACTGTGGATTGCTACAATGTTTTTTCTCATATGATTTTTTTCTGTTTTGTTATGTTTTTTCCTAAAATTATCTTTGTCAATTTTATTTTTAAAATATTAAGCTGATTAAGAATTGCAATTACAAGCAAATACAAGTTTTTCCTTACAAAACACTATGGATTGATACAGTTTTTCCTCACATGGTTTTTTTCCAATTTCTTTTGTGTTTTCTTTTTTTATAATATTTTTTTCTAAAATTATCTTCATCGATTTTATTTTTTTTAATATTGAATTGGTTAGAATTTAACTTTGTAATAAAACTTAATCATGTGGGGAAAACAATGTAGCTTTCCTCACAAAACATTGTTGAAAATTACAATTACAAGTCATTGTAAATAAGGTTAAATCATGTGGGGAAGTACTGTGGCTTTCATCACAAAACACTATGAATTGCTATAGTGTTTCCAACATGATTTTTTTCCTTTTTTGTGTTTTTTTTTAATATTTTTTTCTTAAAATTGTCTCTATCGATTTGATTTTTTTTAATACTGAGCTGATTAAGAATTTAGCTTTATAATTTTTTTCTTTAAAACACTATGAATTATTGCAGTGTTTTCTCATATGATTTTTTTTATTTTTTCCAAAATTATCTTTGTTTATTTTTTTTTAATATTAAGTTGGTTAAGAATTATAATTACAATAAAGCTAAATCATATGAGGAAAGCGTTGTAGTTTTTCTCACAAAACACTATGGATTGCTACAGTATTTCTCTAAATGGTTTTTTGTTTTATTTTATTGGGGAAAGCACTGTAGTTTTCCTCACAAAACATTGTCAATTGCTACAACATTTTTCCTCATGGGTTTTTTTCATTCCAAAATTATCTTTGTTGATTTTTTTTAATATTAAATTGGTAGAGAATTTAGCTTTATAATTTTTTTTCTTTTTATTAAAAGAAAAGTTAAATCATGTGGCGAAAGCACTGTATCTTTCCTCCCAAAACACTGTGGATTGCTACAAATCATTTTGTTCAGTCTCTAAGTTTTGTTCACCAACACAACTTTTTTTTCCGTTATGAAATATTGGCTCCATCATACCTTTAGTTTCTATTACTTATCTAGTGCTGGTTCATAATTATAATACTATTATATATATTTATTTTATACAACGCGCGGGCATGCATCTCGTACACACTATTAGTCGTTGATCATAGTCTTACAGTGTGTGTAGTTGCGGGTACTTTTCAAATAACTTTTCATGCCAAAAATATTTTTTATTTTTTTTAAGTCAATATTAAAATTAACGTATTAAAATGATTTGAAAACACTAAAACATATTAATTTGAAGTAAATAAAAAAATAAGTGAGACTCACTTGTAGATTTCATTAATTCCATGTTTAATGTGTGTTCTTGGAGTTTTTTTAAAATCATATTTTATTATATTAGACCATCCCTGACAGAACAAGATGAACTGTAATAATTCATGCAAAGGTACAAACTCAGAAATCAAAAAATAAAGCACTTAATTAATCTAAATTTCTGCTTGTTGCAGCTGCATGAGTCATCTCTCTAAGCTTAAAAATTAACAAGAATATTTGAATTAATCGTTCATGATATAGGGTTACATTATTAATTAATCTACGATGACATAAGTAACTGCGTGGATGGCACAAACCTCATATCTACTACCTGATCTTGATCATCAGGCTCAAAGTTGACGTCGTCGTTTACATCAAGAATCGGCTT
>Ga0325400_1003575_pt1 | contig 14099 bp, 16 predicted proteins | sample PopdelMetagenome_2_FD_205662 | JGI IMG/M metagenome (GOLD analysis project Ga0325400, IMG submission 205662) | Populus deltoides microbial communities from Bellville, Georgia, United States - Xylem-PdKOR-R1 | ecosystem: Host-associated > Plants > Phyllosphere > Stem > Wood/Secondary xylem... | reverse complement strand
GGACTGGTCGCGTCCCGACGTCGTACCGGGGTGGTCCTCGGACTTCGACGCCTGGGCCGCCGAGGCGCTGGCGGCCGGCGACCTCGACGAGCTGGCGTCGTACCGCGACCGGGCGCCGGGCATGCCCTACGCGCACCCCACGGTCGAGCACTTCACGCCGCTGTTCATCACCCTCGGCGCCGCGGCCGACCCCGAGGCCGCCCCGACCACCGAGATCGAGGGCTTCGAGATCGGGCTGTCGAAGCGCTCGGTCCAGGTGGCCTGACGTTGGCTCCCGCGGTGACCCGCGCCGTGACTCAGGAGAAGTAGAAGCCAGCGTCGAGATCCTCCAGGAGGGTCGGCTGCACCGGCTCCCAGCCGAGCAGCTCGCGGGTGGCGGCACTGCTGGCCGGGATGTCCGCACCCGCGAAGCCGGCCAGGAACCCGAAGTGCTCCTGCGCCTCCTCGGGGGTCACGCTCTGGACCGGCACGTCGAGGTGCCGCCCGATCGCCTCGGCGACGTCGCGGAACGACACGCCCTCCTCGGCCACCCCGTGCAGGCGGGCGCCCACCGGCGCCTGCTCCAGCGCGAGGCGGAGGAGGGTGGCCACGTCGACCCGGTGCACCGCGCACCACCGGTTGTCGCCGTCGCCGACGTACGCCGACCGGCCGGCCTCCCGGGCTGCCGCGACGAACCGTGGCACGAAACCGCTGACGTCGCCCTCCCCGTGGACGGTCGGAGCGAGCCGCACCGACGCGCCGTGGACCCCCTGGTCCGCGAGTCCGACGAGGTGCAGCTCGGTACGGCGGCGGGCCTCGGCGTCCGGGTCGCCCACGTCGGTCTCGAGCGCCGGGCGACCGGGGGAGAGGGTCCCGATCCCGGCCGCGACGACCAACGGCTTGTCGGTCCCGGTGACCGCCTCGGCCATCACGCGGACGGCGGCGAGGTCGGTGTCGGCGCTGCGCGCGAACGCCTCGGCGGAGGAGAAGTCGTGGACGTAGCCCAGGTGGGCCACGCCGTCGGCCTGGTCGGCGCCTGAGCGCAGCGCGTCGAGGTCCTCCAGCGAGCCCCGGTGCACGTCGACCCCGAGGTCGGTGAGCCGTGCGGCCGAGGCGTCCGACCGGGCCAGGCCGACCACCTCGTGGCCGTGGGCGAGGGATCCGAGACGAGAGCGGATCCGACGAGTCCGGTGGCGCCGGTGACGAAGATCTTCATGGCCACGACGCTAGGAGCGGCCGGCCGTGGGAGTCCAAGACCTGCTCCGCAGGAGGTCATACCGCTCGATCATCACCGCAGGTGGGACTAGGTTCGAGGCGTGCCCGACCTCGACCTACGCCTCGTGCGCTACTTCGTGGCGGTGGCGCGGCACCGCCACTTCGGCCGTGCCGCCGAGGAGCTGCTGGTCGCCCAGCCCTCGCTGAGCCGTCAGGTACGCCGCCTGGAGCAGGCCGTCGGTGGGGCCCTGCTCGACCGCGGCCCGCGGGGGACCTCGCTGACCCCGGCCGGTGAGGCGTTCCTCCCGCGCGCCGAGGAGCTGCTGCGCGCCGCGGACCGGGCGACGGCCTCGGTCCGCGAGGCGGCTCGGCCGCCCCGGCTGACCGTCGGGTGGACCGGCAACCTGGTCGTGACCGCCGACGTCGCGACCATGCGCCGCGAGCACCCCGACGCCGAGGTCCGCAGCCAGCACGTGGGGTGGGACGCGGCCCCGCGCGCGCTGCTCGACCACGACGTCGACGTGGTCCTCGCCCGGCGGCCGCTTGCCGGGGGCGGTGAGGACGGGCTCGACGTGGTCGTCCTGCACGAGGAGGGTCGCGCCCTGCTGCTCCCCGCGGGCCACCGGCTGGCCGGCCGGGCGTCGGTGACGGTGGCCGACTTCGCCTCCGAGGCGCTGGTGCGGTTCCCCGACGAGGCCTACAACGCCTTCTGGCGCCTGGACCCACGTCCCGACGGCAGCCCGGCGCCCGACGGTCCGTTGGTCGACGACTACCTCGACAAGCGCGAGCTCGTCGCCGCCGGCGACGCCCTCGTCCTGGTGCCGGCCGGACCCGCCAGCACCGGGGGCCGCGACGACCTGGTCACCGTCCCGGTGCGCGGCGTACCTCCGATCGAGGTCGTGCTGGCGACCCGGGCCGACGACGACCGGCCGCTCGTGGCGGCGTACCGCCGGGTCGTCCTGGACCGGATCGCCGGCGGCCTGCGCTCGGTGGGCTGAGCCCGCCGCGACGCTGAGACCCAGTCGGCGTACTCAGGCGACCCGGCCTGCGGCGGACCACGGTGGGCAGGTGCCCACCGTGCGACGCGTCCTCCGCCTGTCCCTGGTCCTGCTGCTCCTGGCCGCCGTCGCCGGTGCACTCTGGTGGGCCTGGATGGGGTGGGACCACGAGTACTACACCGATCCCGCCACCGGGTACGCCGCCGGCCCCTACCGCCCGTGGCAGGTGGTGGGGTGCGTGCTGAGCCTGGTCGTGGCGGCGGTCGCGGCGTACCGGTTCGTCGACCGGATCGCCGTCGGGGTGGCCATGACGCTCGGCTTCACGGTCGCCTTCGCGGCCACGGTCGTGCCGCCCGACGAGTCCGGGATGGCCGGCGTCGGTGTGCTCTTCCTCCTCACCGGGATGTCCTTCGGCGCGGCGGCGCTGGGCACTGCCGATGCCGCGGCCGCCGCCGGCCTTCAGCGAGCGCGGCGGCCGCGAGTGCTCAGATCCCGACCTTGACCGGCTCCACCTGGTCGAGCTCGGCGTGGTCGTCGGCGTCGAGCTCGATGTCCATGACGGCCATGTTCTCCTCGAGGTGGCCGACGGACTTGGTGCCCGGGATGAGCAGCAGCCGGTCGTACTGGGCCAGGAGCCAGGCGAGCGCGACCTGGCTGGCCGAGACCCCGTGCTTCTCGGCCACGGCCGAGATGTGGCTGTCGGCGGCCAGGGCGGCAGGGCCGCCGGTGAAGGCCGAGCCGAGGGGGAAGTAGGGCACATAGGAGACGCCGTGCTCGCGGCACAGCTCGAGCACCGGGGCGTCGGAGCGGTCCAGGATGCTGAAGGCGTTCTGCACCTCGCCGATCCCGACGGTCTCGATGGCGGTGCGCACGGTGTCGACGCCGACGCTGGACACGCCGATCATGTCGATCTTGCCGGCGTCGCGGAGCTCGGCGAGGGCACCGAGCTGGTCGGCGAGCGGTGCCTCGTCGGCGCCGGGGTGGTCGACCTCCTGGCGGCGCAGGTTGACCAGGTCGATCCGCTCGATGTCGAGGGCACGCAGGTTTGCCTCGACCTGCGCCTGCAGGTCAGCCGGCTTGGCGGCCTGGTTCCAGTTGCCGTCGGAGTCGCGCTCGGCACCGACCTTGGTCACCAGACGCAGGCCCTCGGGGTAGGGGTGCAGCGCCTCGCGGATCAGGTCGTTGACGACGTCGGGGCCGTAGAACTGGGCGGTGTCGATGTGGTCGACGCCTAGCTCGACGGCGCGGCGGAGCACGGCGCGGGCGCCGTCGGGGTCGGCGGGCGGTCCGAGGACGCCGGGGCCGGCGAGCTGCATGGCGCCGAAGCCGATCCGGTGGACGGGCTTGTCGCCGAGGAACGAGTCGTGGGTCGTGGTGGTCATGGGTCCACCGTGCCGCGGCCGGCGTACCCGCACCAGACGCAGGCGGGGGAGGGTTCGTCCTGGGACTCGCGGTCCCACGGTCCTTCCACTACTACGCATCGCAGACTACTGTGCGGTCCGTGGATACGACCCAGCTCCTCAAGGGGGTGCTCGACCTCGCCGTGCTCGCCGTGGTCGCCGAGGAGGACGGCTACGGCTACGACGTGCTCCGCCGGCTCCGCGCCGGGGGCCTCGTCGAGGTCGGGGACGCCTCGGTCTACGGCACCCTGCGCCGGCTGTACGCCGCGGGCGCGCTGACGTCGTACGTCGTGCCCTCCGACGAGGGCCCGCACCGCAAGTACTACGGCATCACCCCGGCCGGCCGGGACCAGCTCGAGGCGCAGACCAAGGACTGGACCACCTTCACCGAGACCGTCACCGACCTGCTGCGACCCGCCCGCCCCGACCGACGCGACCACCGCCAGCCCGCCGTACCCGAGGGAGCCCGCCCGTGACCACCACCGTCCCCCGCCAGACCGCGCTGGAGATCGCTGGCTTCGTCGAGCAGGTGCGGACCCACCTCGGCGACCTCACCGAGGAGGAGCGCGAGGAGCTCACCGGGGGTCTCGAGGCCGACCTCGCCGACCAGCTCGCCGACGGCGCGGTGTGGTCCGACCTCGGCGACGCCCGGTCGTACGCCGCGGAGCTGCGGCAGGCGGCCGGGCTGCCGGCTGCGCCGCGGCGGCTGCCCCGCCCGGTGGTGCCGACCGCCTCGCACGTCGAGGCCGCGCTGGACCGGTGTCGCTCCGCCGTCGACCGGGTGGTGCAGGCCGACGGCTGGACCCGCGGCGCGTGGAGCGTGCTGGTCGAGCTCCGTCCCGTGTGGTGGGTCGCCCGTGCGTGGATCGCGGTGACGCTGCTCGACGTGGTCGCCGGCCCCTACGAGCCGGTCTCGGTCGTACCGTCGCTGGTCAACCCCCTGCTCGGCCCGGTGCTGCTGGCTGCGGCCGTCCTGGGCAGCGTGCTCGTCGGCCTGGGCCGGGTCTGGCCGGGGTCGGGCCCCGACCGTCCGATCGCGCGGCGGGTGGTGCTGGTGGTGCTCAACGTCCTGGCGATCCTCGCGCCGGTGTGGATGCAGATCTCGATGCCCGGCTACGTGGTCGGCTACTACGACGACGGCTACGACGACTACGGGGCGGGCTACGCCGAGGGTCGCGCCTCGGTCGGACCCGGTCTCCACCTCGGCCAGAAGCGGGTCACCAACGTGTTCGCCTACGGGCCCGGCGGCAAGCCGATCCCGGCGGTGCAGCTCTTCGACCAGGACGGGCAGCCGCTGGCCCAGTCCGCGGAGGCGAGCACCGGCCGCGGGGCTGAGCGGCGCGCGCCGTGCCCGGCGTACAACGGGGCGACGCCGCTGTTCAACGTCTTCCCGCTCGACCAGGTCGCGTTGCGGCGCGGCACCTGCGAGCCGGAGACCAAGGGTCGCACGACCCCGACCCCGCCGCTGGCGGAGGTGCCGCCGCTCGAGACCACACGATCCGGCGCGGGCGGGTAGTAGCGGGTGGTCAGCGCTCGAGCGCGGCCGACACCTCGGGTGCCACCGGGTCGACCGGCGTACGTCGGGTGCCCAGCGTCGTGAGCACGACCCCGCTCAGCACCAGCACGACCCCCACCAGCTGCGCGGCGGAGGGCCGCTCGTCGAGCAGGGTCACCCCCACGACGACGGCGAGCACCGGCTGCACCAGCAGCAGCGCGCTCGTCACGGCCGCCGGCAGGTGGGGCATCCCGGCGGTGATGAGCAGCCACCCGACTACCTGGGACGACAGGGCGAGCAGCAGCGACCACGCGACCCCCGACCCGCCGCCGACGTCGAACCCGGGCAGCACCACCGCCGCCACCACCGCCGCCGCGGTCGCCCCGAGCGTGGCTTCCGCGAGCGGGCGTACGACGGCCGCGCGCGACGACCCGGCCGGCGGCCCGGTGTGGGGCACGGTGCGGGTCGCGGCCCGCATGAGCAGCAGGTAGGCGGCGTACATCAGGGAGGCCGAGCCGCCGAAGAGCACGCCGGCGAGCGGGTCGGCGCCGTAGGCGCCCTGGCCGAGGACACCGCTGACCAGCACCACGCCGGCGAGCATGATCGGCAGCGCGACGGCGAGGGTGCGCCGCGGCCGCTCGCCCAGCAGCCACCAGGCCAGCCCGCCGACGGCGAGCACCTGCAGGTTGCCCAGCACCGTCGCCAGTCCGGCGCCGACGGCCGCGATCGCCTGGACCCACAGCACCAGGTCACCGGCCAGGCACGCGCCCGCCAACCGCATCAGCCACCGCTGGCGGGTGCCGGGGCTGGTCCGGCCGCGGCGCTGCTCGAGCACGACCAGCGCCCACAGCACCGGCAGCGCGAACCCGCACCGCATCAGCGTCGAGGCCGTCGGTGAGGCCTCGGCGACGCGGACCAGGGGGCCGGAGAAGGCGATGAAGGTCGCCCCGCCGAGCGCGGCGACGGCGTAGGACCGCTCGGTGGCCACGGGCCCTCCTCGTCGGTCGCCGGCTGCTCGTCGACGCTACGAGGGGGACGAGACAGGAGTCAAAGCGGCTCTCGGCCATGACCAGGGCATGACCGAGCCGCGGGCACGACACGACGGAAACCGGGCGACGCCGACGGCACCCCACGCTCTACTGGGGTGATGACGAGCGAGCAGGTGGGACGCGCCACCGGGGCGTCCGGCGGTCCGACGACCCACGACTGGTGGGTAGGGCTGTCGGACTGGATCCTCCAGGACGGCAACTACACCGACTTCGCGGTCGGTGACGTGCGGCAGTTCGCCCTCGAGCTCGGCTACCGCTGGTCACGGCGTCTCCGGGCGGCCCCGGCGGGCCAGCCGGTGGGCTACGCGCACACCGGGCGCGGGTGCGTCTACGACGTGACCGCCGACGTCGTCCGCAGCACCGACCGACCGCACCGGGACGCCTTCGTCCTCGACTTCGGCGTCCCCGCCTACGCCACTCAGCTGGTGCTCGACAACGGCGAGCCGCCCGCCCGCGGAGCCCGGCTCACCGGAGAGGTCGGGCTCGCGGTGGACCACTTCGCCTACTTCGACGACCTGGCCGACCTCCCCGGCATGCCCGCCCTCATCCACACGTGGACCATCCTCGACATCCAGGTCGCGTCCGGGCCGACGATCCGGGTCGAGCACGGCCACCCCCACTACGGGAACAGCCCCGACGAGGGTCCGCGCCGGATCCTCGACCCCGATCGGACCTCCTGGGCCTCGGTCGACCGCACCCGGACCTGGGACGACCTCGGTGGCTACCGGCTCAGGTGCGCTCTGCATCCCGGCGACGCCGTGCGCACCATGTCGGCCTCGGGCGACGGGACGCCGTACGCCGCCCTGACGTCGGTGCGCTGACCTCGGGGAGCAGCCGCGGGAGCGCGCGGGGGCTCAGCCGAGCAGCAGCGCGACGAGCAGCGCGACCGGCAGCGACAGCAACGTCGTCACCAGGACGACCTCACGGGCGACGTCCTCGCCGGTGCGGTAGCGGGTGGCGTGCAGGAAGATGTTCTGCGCCGAGGGGAGCGCAGCGGTGATCACCACCCCGAGCAGGGCGCGGCCCTCGAGCCCGCCGAGGCTGCCGACGCCCCACGCGACCAGGGGCATCAGGGCGAGCTTGGTCGCCGTGGCCAGGACCACCTCGCGGTTGTGCCCGGCCCGGCCGAGCGGTGGGCTGAGCCGCAGGGCGGCGCCGTAGGACAGCAGCATCGCCGGGATGGCCAGCCCGGCCAGCAGCCGCACCGGCTGGTCGACGATCGCGGGGAGCTGCCACCCGGTGAGCGCCAGCAGGAGGCCGACGACCGAGCCCAGCGTCAACGGGTTGGAGGCCAGCCGCCGCACGGTGGCGCGGGCGTCGGTGCGGCCACCGGCCCGGCGGTCGAGGTAGGCCAGGGCCAGCGGCTGCACGACCAGGATCTGCACGAGCAGGGTGGGCACGACCACCGCGGTGTCGCCGACAACGTACGCCGCGACCGCGATGCCGAGGTTGCCGGCGTTGACGTACGACGACACCAGCGCGCCGATCACGACGTCGCCGCCGTCGCGGCGCCAGACCAGGCCCGCCACCACGGCGTACGTCGCGAACGCCGCGAGCAGCGCGACCGCGGAGGCCACCACGTTGACGCCGGTGTCGCGGCCGACCTGGACCCCGCTGATCGTGACCAGCATCAGGGCCGGGGTGGCCACGAAGAACGCGACCTCCCCGAGGGTGCGCTGCGCGCGCTGGTCGACCACGCCGACGTGGGCCAGCGCGGCCCCGGCGGCGATCACGGCCAGGATGGTGGTGAAGCCGGTCAGCAGGTCCACGTCGGACCGCCCGCCCGTGGTCCGGTGCGATGCCACGACGGTCTTGGACGATGCCCGACGGCGCTGCCTACGGTCCGCGGATGAGCCAGAACCCGCCCGTCGTCACGGTCGGGCCGCTGATGCCCGACCTCGTCACCGCGCTCGAGGAGCGGTACGCCGCCCTCCCGCTCGAGCAGGTCGCCGACGCAGGAGCAGGGGTGCGGGTGGCGGTGACCACCGGCCGCACCGGGGTCCGTCAGGACACCCTCGACCGGCTGCCCGACCTCGGCGCGGTGGCCCACTTCGGCGTCGGTCACGACCGGACCGACCTGGCGGCGCTGCGTCGGCGCGGGGTGGCGATCTCGACCACGCCCGACGTGCTCACCGACTGCGTGGCCGACACCGCGGTCGGGCTGGTGATCGACGTGATGCGGAGGCTGAGTGCGGCCGACCGGTTCGTGAAGTCCGGGTCCTGGTCGAGTCCGGGCGGCGGGTCGTACGCCTTCCCGCTGACCCGCCGGGTCACCGGCGCGCGGGTCGGCATCCTCGGGCTCGGTCGGATCGGGCGTGCGGTGGCGACCCGTCTGGCCGCGTTCGGGTGCGAGCTGTCCTACACCGGCCGTGCGGCGCAGGAGGGCGTCGGGCTGCGCTTCGTGCCCGACCTGGTCGACCTCGCCCGCGACGTCGACGTGCTGGTCGCGACCGCCGCGCTGACCGACCGCACCCGCGGTGCGGTCGACGCGGCCGTGCTCGACGCGCTCGGGCCCGACGGGTTCCTGGTCAACGTCGGCCGCGGGGCCGTGGTGGACGAGCCCGCCCTGGTCGCCGCGCTCGAGGGCGGCCGTCTCGGCGGGGTGGGGCTCGACGTGTTCGCCGACGAGCCCCACGTGCCGGCCGCGCTCCGGGGCCGCGACGACGTCGTGCTCCTGCCGCACCTGGGCAGCGGGACCGTCGAGACCCGCGCGGCGATGCGCGACCTGGTGCTGGCCAACGTGGCGGCGTACCTGGCCGACGGTCGGCTGCTGACCCCGGTCGCCACCGAGGTCGGTGCCGCGACCTGATGTCCCCGTCCCCGTGATCGGGGTCGAGGGGCAGGTCGGCACTGGCGCAGTCTCGCAGTCATGGGATAACTTGTCGACTTGTCAGACAAGTTGTCCGAGCCCGTACCCCCTCACCCCGTCGTCACGTCCGGAGGAGCCCCACCCATGCCCGACAAGATCCGCCACCTCACCCTCAGCCACGTCGTCCTCCCGCTGGACAACCCGGTCAGCGACGCCAAGGTGCTCACCGGCCGGCAGAAGCCGCTGACCGAGACGGTGCTGCTCTTCGTCGAGGTCGTCACCGAGGACGGCTTCGAGGGGATGGGCTTCTCCTACTCCAAGCGGGCCGGCGGGCCGGCCCAGTTCACCCACCTGCGGGAGGTCGCCGAGGTCGCGATCGGGCAGGACCCCTCCGACATCGACCGGATCTACCAGTCGCTGATGTGGGCCGGTGCCTCCGTCGGGCGCTCCGGCGTCGCGACCCAGGCCGTGGCTGCGCTCGACGTGGCCCTGTGGGACCTCAAGGCCCGTCGGGCCGGGCTGCCGCTGGCCAAGCTGCTGGGCGCCTACCGGGACTCCTGCCGGGTCTACAACACCTCCGGCGGCTTCCTGCAGGCCTCGGTGGAGGAGATCAAGGAGAAGGCGACCGCGTCGCTGGAGATGGGCATCGGTGCGATCAAGATCAAGGTCGGCCAGCCCGACTGGCGCACCGACCTCGACCGGGTCGCGGCCATCCGCGAGCACCTGGGGGAGACCCCGCTGATGGTCGACGCCAACCAGCAGTGGGAGCGCGACCGGGCCCGCAAGATGTGCCGGGCGCTCGAACACCACGACCTGGTCTGGATCGAGGAGCCCCTCGACGCCTGGGACGCCGTGGGCCACGCCGACCTCTCCCGCACCTTCGACACCCCGATCGCCACCGGCGAGATGCTGACCTCGGTGCCCGAGCACATGGCTCTCCTCGACGCCGGCTACCGCGGGATCGTCCAGCCCGACGCCCCGCGGATCGGCGGCATCACGCCGTTCCTGCGCTTCGCCACGCTGGCCTCGCACGCGGGCCTGGCCCTGGCGCCGCACTACGCGATGGAGATCCACCTGCACCTCGCCGCGGCGTACCCCACCGAGCCCTGGGTCGAGCACTTCGAGTGGCTCAACCCGCTCTTCGACGAGCGCATCGACATCCACGACGGCCGGATGTGGGTGCCGGAGCGGGCCGGCCTCGGGTTCACGCTGTCGGAGCGGATGCGGGAGCTCACGAAGGAGACGGCCAGCATCGGCCGGGCGTGAGTTTCCGGTGGTCGAGCCCTTCGAGACGGCTCGTCCCTCGCCTCCTCAGGAACCACCGCGAGGAGCGCTAGCGACGAGCGAGTCGAGACCCCATGACGTCACCGCGGTCGTGGTGGAGTACGGCCCGTGAACACCCCCCTCGCCCAGCGCGTGGTCGACGGCCTCAAGGCCGACATCCTCGGTGGCGCCCTCCCGCCCGGCGCGAAAATCCCGTCGGAGGCCGCGCTGACCGAGACGTACGCCGTCTCGCGCACCGTGGTGCGCGAGGCGGTGTCGCGGCTGCAGGCCGAGGGCCTGGTCGAGACCTTCCAGGGGCGGGGGTCGTTCGTGCTGACGGTGCCGCAGCCGTCGACGTTCTCCCTGGAGACCTCGGCCATCCGCACCCACCACGACGTGCTGGACATGGTCGACTTCCGGATCGGCGTCGAGAGCGAGGCCGCCGCGCTGGCCGCGGCCGCGGTGACCCCGGAGTCGGCGGCGGCGGTGCGCGAGGCGCTCGACCAGCTCGCCGAGACCGGCCACGAGGGCGCCGTCGAGGCCGACTTCGCCTTCCACCGCGCGATCGCCGTCGCCACCGGCAACCGCTTCTACGTCGACCTGCTCGACGCCCTCGGCCCGATGATGATCATGCTGCCCCGCACGGACCTGCCCGACGAGTACTCGCTCACCGACGCAGCCCACGTCGAGCGGGTCCACCGCGAGCACCGCGCCGTCTCCGACGCGGTCGCCGCCGGCGACCGCGACACCGCCCGCGCCGCCATGCGCGTGCACCTCGGCAGCACCCGGCGCCGGCTCGCAGGGCCGACCGCCGGGTAGTTCTCCACCAGGTCAACGTGCTGGGGGGCGTCGAGGTCGACCTGGTGGACCGGTACGCCGCGTGGGAGGCCGCGGCCTGGGAGGACGGTGTGGTCACCGATGCCGAGACCGCCGAGCTCCACGGCGTCGCGTCGATGCTCGGGCTCCCGGCGAGCCTCGTCGGGCTGTCCCTGCGCCGGGCCTCACAGCTCCTGCGTCCATCGGTGCGGGAGACCCGGTGCCGGTTGTCGCCTGGCGACAAGATCGCGTTCACGGGTGCGCTCTCGGTGCCGCGGGATCAGCTCGAGCTGCTGAGCGCGCAGGCGGGACTGCGGCCCGGGTCGGTCACGAAGGACACTCGCGTGGTGGTCGCCGCAGATCCCGACTCCGCCAGCGGCAAGGCCGCCAAGGCGCGCAGCTGTGGCATACCGGTCATCACCGAGGCGGCGTTCGCGCGCTTGCTCGGGGACCTCACCTGAGGGTGGTCGATCGGCACGTCTCACGTCCGCAGCGGTATGTCGATGTCGCGGTGGGCGAGGTGGTGGTGGAAGGGGCACAGCAATTGGGCGTTGATCAGGTCGGTCGGCCCACCTCGCGCCCAGCCGAGGGTGTGGTGGACGTGGCAGCGGGCGGCGGGGACGTCGCAGGTGGGGTGCTGGCACTGCTTCTGGGTGATGGTCAGGGCGAGTCGTTGGGCGGCGGTGTGCAGGCGGGTGCGGCGGCCGAGGTCGAGGATCACGGATCCGGTGCCGAGGACGGCGGGCACGAGGCCCGCCTCACAGGCCAGGCGGCGGGCCTGCCCGGCCGTGATCTCCTCGCCGGTGTCCAGCGCCGCCGCGGCGAGCCCGCCGCGCAACGTCTCCAGGGTCATGGTGACAACGACGGTGGCGTTGATCCCACCGGACTCCGGCAGCCCCTCTGCGGGGTAGCGCTCGACGTACTCACACAACGCCTGGCCCATCCGTTCCGGTGAGGGGCGGGTGTGGTCGTAGCCGCCGGCGCCGTGGACGGCGCGCTGGTGCTTGGGTGCGGCGATCGCCCGTAGCGCCTTCTCGAGCATCGCCGCCTGCGCCTCGGGCAGCGTAAACCTCCCGTGCGCCTTGCCGTGCCCGTCGCGGGTCATCGCGAAGGAGGTGGCCCTCTCCGCGGCGCGCTCCTCCTTCTCCAGCAGAGCGGCTTCGTGTGCGTCACCAGCGGTCGGGTCGACCACGGCGAGGATGCGGCGGCCCAGGATCTTGAGGTGGCGGGCGTCGAACTCGGCGGCCTTGTCGATGAGGTGGTCCTCGGCCTGGCGGCGTACTTGCGGGTCCACGGTGTCCGGGAGGGCGCCCACCGCTCCGGTGATGACCAGGGCCTGGTCGGGCAGCACGTCACCGGTGGCCATCGCAGCCCGCGTCCGAGGGTGGGTCTCGAGAGCCGCGGCGAGGCGGACCCGTCGGTGGGCCTCGGGGCGGGTCATCCGGGTTGCATGGGCCCACCAGTTCGCGGTCGACGTGGCGCCGGTGGCCTGGCCGGCCTCGACCGTCTCGGCGTGGGCGGCAACTCGGGCCTTGAGCTCGGCGAGCTGAGACCCGACCTGCGTGGCCAGGACCAGCAGCCGCCGGGCCGTCTCGTCGTCGACCGACCACAGCGGGACCTCACCCACGCCCTCGAGGTCGCGGACACCGAGCAGCGCCGACTCGACCGGGTGGGTCCGGTTCAGGGTGCCTGCGGTGTCCGTCATGCACCTATTCGAACACCGACCACCGACAGTCCGAGCTGACGGCGCGACCCGCTGTGGATGACCGCCGACGTACGTAGGGTCCGTCCCGTGGGGGAGCCGGACGCCGAGCGCGTGCTCATCGAGATCGGCCCGCCCCGGCGGCGTCGCGTGATCGGGCGGTTGGCTGCCGGCGTCGGGATCGCGGTTGCCTGGGCCGTGGCATCGGTGGTGCTCGGGACCGGCGGCGGACTGGTCCCTCCTGAGCTCGTCGTCGGCAGCGCCGTCGCCTTCGGGCTCATGTCTGCGCTCCCGACGATCCTGCTCACCTTCCGCACGACGGTGACCGTGGGTGACCGCGCCATCACGATCAAGGGCGGGCCGTTCCCCGGACGCGGCACCTGGCGCTGGGCGGATCTGCTCGAGGTCTGCCTGACCTACGACCAACGGCGGTGGGTGCTGGGACTGCGTCCGCAGGGCACCGTCTGGGACGTGCCCGGCCCGCAGGTCCCGGCGGGGACGATCCTCGACCTCGACGACGACCAGCACGCCCGGGTGCGCGACGTGCTGGAGGCACAGGCCCGGCAGCACGGGGTTCACTTCTCCGAGGAACGCGCCGGGATCGAGTCGCCGCCTCCGGGCAGCAGTCTCCGCAGCGACGCCGGCTGAGGAACCCCCGCTCACTCCCGCCAGAACAGGTGGTGCACCACGCCGGCGGCACTCGGCACGACGTCGCACCGGTAGCGGTCGAGCAGGTCGTCGGGTGACTCCCACAGCCGCGACCCGCCGCCGAGCACGACGGGCGCGACCGCGACGTGGAGAGTGTCGACCAGCCCCGCGTCCAGGAACTGGCGCACGGTGTCGGCGCCCCCACCCAGCCGCACGTCCTTCCCGTCCGCGGCGGCCAGCGCCTGCTCGAGCACAGCCTCGGGCTCGCCGCCGACGAAGTGGAACGTCGTGTCCGACAGCGTGAACGAGGGACGCTCGTGGTGGGTCATCACGAAGACCGGCGTGTGGAACGGCGGCTCGTCGCCCCACCACCCCTGCCACTCCTCGTCGGTCCACGGGCCGCGCTGGGGGCCGAACTTGTTGCGGCCCATGATCTCGGCGCCGATGTTGCGGTGGAACTCGCGGGCCAGGAGGTCGTCGAGCCCTTGGCTGCCGCCGGGGTCGGTCCGGTTGGGCCAGCTCGCGGTGGCCCCGGCCCAGGCGAAGAACGCGCCCGGGTCGGCGTGGCCGAACGGCCGCTCGAGGCTCTGGCCCTCCCCGGCGGCGTACCCGTCCTGGGAGACGGTCATGTTGTGGACCCGGACCTGCTGCGTCACGTGTGCTCCTCCTGCTCCGTGGTCGCCCGAGACCATCGACCGCCCGAGTCCCGCGGACTCATCGCACCA
>Ga0325400_1003574_pt1 | contig 14100 bp, 12 predicted proteins | sample PopdelMetagenome_2_FD_205662 | JGI IMG/M metagenome (GOLD analysis project Ga0325400, IMG submission 205662) | Populus deltoides microbial communities from Bellville, Georgia, United States - Xylem-PdKOR-R1 | ecosystem: Host-associated > Plants > Phyllosphere > Stem > Wood/Secondary xylem... | reverse complement strand
TGGTAACGGAGGTTCCGGATCTTTCCAGGGCATCGACGGTACCAACGCCGGATACCGGTAGAAATTGGTCAGCAACGAATCACGAATTCCGTTCAGATTATCAGTTAGCGATCGGGAGCTAAAGAAGATACTACCGTTAACCTGCTGATACTGTCGGTTGTAACGCAACTGACCCGGCATTTCCGTTGGATCACCCCACGCCTGATCCCGCGAGGTAGGATGACTGACGCGGAAAGCCCCCTGACCAATGTATAAGTGCCGGTCGAAATTGTTTTTCGTCCACCAGTCAACCAGAGAGCGGTAAGGCACCTTCATGAAGTCACTGCTGAAATAAACCTGCGGGGCGATGTAGTCAATCCAGCCTTCCTGTAACCATTTGCGGGTGTCGGCGTACAGATCAAAATAAGAGGTAAGTCCGCCGGTGGTAGGTGATCCTTCAGGGTCCTGGCTCCGGTTTTTCCAGACACCAAACGGACTAATGCCAAACTTGACGTACGGTTTGATGGTCTGAATAGAGTCCCGTAGTTGCTTAATCAAGAGGTCGACGTTATTGCGTCGCCAGTTCGCCCGGTTCATCGGCGGTTGCTCTTCCGAAACAGCAGCCTGGCTGGCGAGGTAGGCTTTGTAGGTGGGATCATCTTTGAAAACCTGTCCCGGAATGCCGTACGGGTAAAAATAATCATCGAAGTGAATGCCGTCAATGTCGTAGTTGCGCAGCACGTTGGTCACCACCCCCGTAATGTAATTCCGCACATCAGGCATCCCCAGATTGAACAACTTCCGCCCCCCGTACTCCAGCACCCAGTCCGGCCGACGGTAACAGATGTTATCCACGCAGATACTGGCCGTTCTACTGTAGGTGGCCCGGTCCAGATTAAACCAGGCGTGAAATTCCATACCCCGGCTGTGAGCCTCCTCAATCATAAACTCAAGGGGATCATAAAACGGCTCCGGCAAACGCCCCTGCTGGCCCGTGAGCCATTCCGACCAGGGCTCGCCACTCTTGGCGTAAAACGCGTCGGCAGCCGCCCGGATCTGCACCACAACGGCGTTGATGCCCGCTCGCTGATGCTGATCCAGCAGATTGCGAAATTCCAGTTGCTGCTTATCGGATGACAATCCTTTGCGACTCGGCCAATCGATATTATCAACCGTTGCCACCCAAACGGCCCTGAATTCCCGTTTAGGCGGAATGGGTGCGTTGTCAGCTACGCAAAAGTCGGAATGGAAACATAAAAGTAAGATGGTCCCAAAGATTCGGACAAGGTTACTCATAGTACAATGTAGTCAATACTAACTATGTAAAATTAAAAAAGCACTATTTGAGAAGACATCAGGCCCTCATTTATTTAAAGCAATTAGGGTGCTACTAACCCCGCTGCAGACCGTATGCTAATATTTTATTTCGAATTATAGGTTTACGTCGAAATAAAATTCTGACCTTATTCGTTGGCAAGAAGATTGCTTAGCTAATAAGCATTTGGTACGCGACTTATTTACTATAATTTTGCGCGGAAATTAACGGCACAAGACAATCATTATTTCACTTTTTGTAAGATTTCCATATACTTTTAGAAAAAATGGTGATTGTCCCTTAGATTTGTGCCATACCCTATGGTTGGATAAAGTTTAACAATAACATGTCAGCAACAAAGCTCGATCAGATTGATCGTAAAGTACTAGAAATTCTTCAGACGAACGCTAAGATAACAAACGCACAACTGTCTAAAGAAATTGGCTTATCTCCTGCCCCAACGCTCGAACGCGTCAAGAAACTGGAGACATCAGGTATTATTCAAAGCTATCACGCGCAGTTAAACCGCGAGAAAGTAGGTCTTGGCGTAACGACTTTCGTTCAGGTTACGCTTGTTGGCCATAAAAAGCAGGTGACCGAATCTTTCGTGGCTAAAGTGCGGGAGATTCCTGAGATTATCGAATGCCACCACATTACAGGTTCAGGCGACTTTCTGCTGAAAGTGATTGCCAAAGATATCGCGTCTTACCAGAACCTGATGCTTGAGAAAATTAACGAGATTGAAGAAGTGGCCAGCACACAGACTATGGTGATCCTGTCGACTTTTAAAGAAAGCAAAGTATTACCTATCCCCTGACGGAACCTCCCCTAAAAAGGAATGAGTTAAGACCGGGCCGGGCGATTTGTCGCAACCCCGCTCCCCGCTTAACTCATTCCTTTTTACGTTTAATCTTTCGGTTATTCTCTGCGCGCTTTCCGACGCTCTTCTCTCCGGCTTTTCTTGTTGCTGTCGAGCGACTGTTTGGCTTCCTTATATTGACTCGATTTTTTATCCGCTTTATCCAGCACTTCTTTAAAATAAGCCTGCGCCTGATCGTAGTTTTTTTCTGCGGTGGCAATTTTGCCTAAACTCAGCACCGAAGCCCAGTAGTAACCCGCATCATAGGAGTTGGACTGTTTGGCAAAGTCAATCGATTTCTGGTAGTAGGTCTTTGCCTGGGCCAGATCGTGATTATAATTATGGTTAATGTAAGCCAGAATATAAGCGGCTGTCCGGCCACTGACGGCTTCGTAACCATCCATGCCCCGTTCAATCTTACCCAGGATACTCTGTGATGCCGAAATAGCTTCGTTGGTGTAGCCCCGCACAAAGGCCGACCGGGCGTAGTACCGCTCGAAATAAGGATTGTCCGGGTACTGCTGCCACATGTACTTAGCCATGTTGTACGCCTTTTCGTACTGGTTCTCCATGCTATAAATCTGGAGCAGGAAGTACCGGGCCTCCGTTCGGGTGTAAAACGCGTTGTTGGCCGTCTTTTCCAGTTCTTTAATGCCCTGCTCCTTGTTTCCTTTCGGGAAGAAAGCCAGAACAGGCTTGAGAACTGGGTAATTTTCCGGAATCCATTTGGAATAATAGTCGTACAGGCCGTCCCCGAACAGCAATTCCGGGCTTAGGTCCCCGTTGCCTTTGCATTCTTTGAAGTACTTCAGCGCATTTTTGGCCGCAAACGTTGCCTTGGTCCACTTTTTACGCTCCGAATACAGGCGCCCCTTAAAACCGTAGGCAGCCGCCAGAAAGAAAGCCGGTTCGATTTTGCTCTCTTTCTCATCATACAGCTTCTCCGCCTTTGCAATGGCCGTGTCCAGATAAGCGACGCATTTATCATCGTAATCCGTCACTTCCGTGTTAGGCACAATCTTCCACCATTCGGCCAGCCCCATCAGAAAATAAGGCATCGGGTGGTTCGGATACCGGATTCGCAGCCAGCGGAACTCCTTATCGGCTTCGTAAAATTTATAGTTATACAATGCATTGATAGCCTCCGCCGACTCAATCTGTACGCCCGGGTGCTTCAACAGCATATCATACTTTTTATCAAAATCAGAAAGGGAGTACAACTGTGCCTGCGCCGAAAAGCTCAGCAGCAACCCCAGTAACAATCCGGTTAGTTTGTTCATACTCATTCGCATTTGCATCCTATCGAGTAATCAACGTTTTATTGGTCTTTCCAGTTTATACGCAGAAAAGTTTTTAGTAACCCAGAGCCGCCGTAACTTTGGTGTTTGGCATTCACGCACATGTTGACGGTAAAAGACAAAACCTTCGTTCCTTTCATTGATCAGGCTGCGCTGGCAACGCGCATCAGCCAGTTGGCGGCCCAGCTTAACCAGGATTACCAGGACAAACAGCCCCTGCTGGTTGTCGTCTTAAACGGTGCCTTTATTTTTGCCGCCGAACTAATGAAGCAACTGACCATTCCCTGCCGGGTTACGTTCATTCGGGTCAGTTCCTACCAGGCCACTTCGTCGACGGGCGTTATTCGGGAAGTGCTGGGCTTAAACGACTCCTTGGCCGACGAGGACGTTATTCTGATCGAAGATATTGTCGACACCGGCCTGACCATTAAAGAAGTATGCCGTCAGCTGGCCGAGCAACAACCCGCTTCGCTCGAGATTGCAACCCTGCTGTTCAAGCCAACGGCTCTTAAAACGCCAATTTCCTTAAAATACGTCGGGTTTGAGATCGAAAACCGCTTTGTAGTCGGCTACGGTCTGGATTACGACGATTTCGGCCGGAACACAAAGGAAATTTTCGTACTGGCGGAATAAGCCGTTTTTATCGGTCCACCTCCCCCATCACCACGTCGATTGACCCAATGATGGCGACGAGATCCGCGATCATGGCGCCTTTCGATATTTCGCTGATAACCGACAGGTTGTGGTAGGAGCACGAGCGGCAATGACACCGGAAGGGCACGTCCGACCGGCCATCGGCGCGGAAGTAAAAGCCCAGCTCGCCTTTCGGGATTTCGCCCCGGATGTAGAACTCCTGCGCCTTGGGCCGGATTTTCTTCGGCACCAGCGCCTGTGGGTCAAAATCACGGGTACGCTTTAGATCGGTGGTAAGCCGCTGGAGACACTGCTCCGCAATCTTAACCGATTCCCAGCACTCCAGCACCCGGACGTAAGCCCGGTCCCAGCAATCGCCCACCGTTCCCATTTTGCCTTCGCCGATGGGAATGTCGAAATCCAGTTCGGGATAAACCGAGTAGTTGTCGACCCGACGCAGATCGTACCGCAGACCGGAGCCGCGCAGCATTGGGCCCGTGCAGCCGTAATCAATCGCCACCGGCAGCGGCAGAATGCCCACATTGGCGGTGCGCTTGACGAAGATTTTGTTATCTACCACCAGTTGCTGCAGCTCGATCAGCTTTGGCTTGATGTAGCGCAGAAATTCCAGACAGCGTTCCTCAAAGCCCACGGGCAGGTCGTAGAACAGCCCACCAATCCAGACGTAGTTATACAGCATTCGCGCGCCACTGACCCATTCCAGCAGCCGCTGAATATTTTCCCGGTCGCGCATCATCCACAGGAACGGTGTATAAGCGCCAATATCCAGCGCGTACGTACCAATGGCGACGAAATGCGACGCCAGCCGGTTCAGCTCGGCGACCAGCACCCGGATGTACTCGATCCGGCGGCCATCCGGACGGCTGAGCATATCCTGATCAATGCCCAGCATCCGCTCAACGCCCATGCAGAACACATGTTCGTTATTCATTGCCGCCATATAATCCAGGCGGTCCACAAACGGCAAGGTCTGGTTGTAAGGCAGTGATTCGGCATGTTTTTCAAAACACCGGTGCAGATAGCCCAGGTGGGGGACAACATCGGAAATAATTTCTCCGTCCGTTACAATCTCGAACCGGAGAACACCGTGGGTCGATGGGTGCTGCGGACCCATGTTGAGAATCATCTCCCCCGGCTCTAGCGCATCCAGCGTATATTTATTCGGTTCCGAAGCCTGAAACAAGCCAGGCTGGTACTCGTATTGTATCGTTTTTGTATTCATCCTGCTTCCAAAGGTCAATGATGTAACACCAAAAGTCAAAAAATCCTTTAACCCATTATTAATTAGTGCTATTTGGTGGCAAAGTCTTGTAAGTTTCAGCACTTTAGTTTACCTTTGCGTTCCTATTTGAGAAAATACGTACAGCAATGGCGAAGAAAGGCAATAGAATTCAGGTAATTTTGGAGTGCACGGAGCAGAAGACCTCGGGTGTACCGGGCATGTCTCGCTACATCACGACGAAAAACCGTAAGAATACTCCTGGCCGGATAGAACTTAAAAAATTCAATCCGTTTTTAAGACGTGTAACCGTACACAAAGAAATTAAATAATCGTAAACTGGGATAGAACCCAACGATAGAACATGGCAAAGAAAGTAGTTGCAACCCTGAAGAAAGAAGGTAGCGGCAAGAACTTCGCAAAGATCATCAAGGCCGTTAAGTCTGACAAAACAGGCGCTTATACCTTCAAGGAAGAAATGGTTCCTTTAGAGGAAGTTCAGGCTGCTCTGAAAAGCTAGTCACTGACTCCTTTATAAGAGGTTTATGCAGAAAGTCCCTTCGAGGGACTTTTTTGTTTATATTTTTGTTGAAAACGCAATCGGTCAGTTTCTGAGTCCTCCGACCACCAGTCAATGAAAAAGAAGGACTGACCGACGACTGGCGGCTAGATGACGTACGCACTATGGGTTTATTTGATTTTTTCTCGAAAGAAAAGAAAGAGTCGCTCGACAAAGGACTGGAAAAAACAAAAGATAGTTTTTTTTCAAAACTAAGCCGGGCTGTAGTCGGTAAGTCCAAAGTCGACGACGAAGTGCTGGATGAACTGGAAGAAGTGCTGGTTACGTCTGACGTGGGCGTTGACACAACCGTCAAGATCATTCAACGCATTGAAGAGCGGATTGCCCGAGATAAATACGTCAGCACGGACGAACTTGACCGGATTCTTCGGGAAGAAATCGCGGGTCTGCTGGCCGAGAACAAATCGGTTGACGTGGACAGCGAATTTGCCCTGCCCGCCGACAAAAGGCCTTACGTCATTATGGTCGTTGGCGTCAACGGCGTTGGCAAAACGACGACCATCGGCAAGCTGGCGTCTCAGTACCACAATAAGGGTTACAAAGTCGTGCTGGGCGCGGGTGATACGTTCCGGGCTGCGGCCGTTGATCAGCTCAAGCTGTGGGGCCAGCGCGTGGGCGTTCCGGTCATTGACCACGGGATGAACACGGATCCTTCGGCGGTTGCGTACGACGCCGTGAAAAAAGCCGCGGAAATGAAAGCGGACGTGGTGATCATCGACACGGCGGGTCGTCTGCATACGAAAGTGAACCTGATGAACGAGCTGTCGAAAATCAAACGGGTGATGCAGAAATTTATCCCGGATGCTCCGCACGAAGTTCTGCTGGTGCTGGATGGTTCGACGGGACAGAACGCGTTTATTCAGGCAACGGAGTTCACTAAAGTAACCGACGTAACGGCGCTGGCGATCACCAAACTGGACGGCACCGCTAAAGGGGGTGTGGTGATTGGCATTTCGGACCAATTCAAAATTCCGGTCAAGTACATCGGCGTGGGCGAGAAAGTAGATGATTTGCAGGCGTTCAACAAGATGGAGTTTGTGGATTCGTTCTTTAAAAAAGCGTAACCCATGAAAAAGTCGTTCCGCAGTCGTAGGTTCGTAACCCGCCTGCTTGTCGGGCTGGTCCTGGGCTTGTTCCTGGGCCTGAGCGATGGGGTTGTGGCGCAGCGGCAGCGGTCGACCAAAAAGAAAAAGTCCAGCCAGCCCTTTCAGGGGATTTGCGGCACTGTCGTGGTGAAGCGGGGCAATCAGATGCCGGCCGTCAACCGCCCCCGGAGTAACGGCAAACCGGTTCAGCGCGAAGTCCTGATTTATGAACTGACCAATCAAAGTCAGGTGCAGACTACGGCGGAGGGCTTTTACCAAACAGTAGCCACCCGGCTCGTTAAAACGACAAAGTCGGATGCCGACGGTAAGTTCTGCGTCAGTCTGCCGCCGGGTCAGTATTCGGTATTTATCCGGGAGGAGAAAGGCTTGTACGCTAACCTCTTCGACGGCCATAACAATATCTTTCCGGTTACCGTACAGGCTGACCAGTCATCAACGATTAAGGTTGAAATTACGCATGGCGCTGTATTTTAACAGGCTATGACGGCAGTAATCCTTCTTCTCATTGTCTTTGGGCTGTTCGGCTGGTATCTGTACGTTACCCTGCGTTACACCGCGATGACGGTTGGCGACGAGTCCCCTCTGCGGGTTCCGGTGACGTACTCGGTTACCGCCATTCAGTACTTAACCCGTTTCTATTTCATCTTTCTGGTTATTGGCGTTCTTTTCTGTTCCTGGGTTTTCTACGTATTGCTCCGGTATGCGCCAATGCCCAAAACGCCCCAGGAATGGCTCATCGCCTTTGTCTGTTATAGCCTCTTTCCTCTCCTCTTTTACACTTTTTTTATCGTTCTTCAGTTGGAGTATCAATACGCCAGGATTACCATCGACGTAGAAGTAAGTCTGGAGCCAGCCACTAAAAGCGTGCGTGTCTCAAAAGCCGACGATACCGTTGAGTTTGTAGCCAGCGATCTGGAAGAAATAGAACATCACGTGCCAACCAACTACAAGTCTCCCTACCGGTATTACATTTTTAAGCTGAAAGACGGTCGGCACGTCTACTTAAACGACTCCAGTGTTTATCTGGGTTTTACCCTTGAAGAGTATTTCAAACAGGTCCCGGTGCGCTATTTTGAACACCAAATTCCCTGGATTAAGGCTTAATAGTTTCTTTCTCAATTGTACTTTTCCGAACTTTGTAAAAAAGACCGGTGTTCTACTGGAACGGTTATCGGGCTTCGCATTTAGCAGCATACTATTTTGAAAACAAAAGGCTTACGCACCAATAAGGTTAACATTGTCACTCTCGGCTGCTCCAAGAATCTTGTGGATTCGGAAGTGTTATTTACTCAGTTGAAGGGCAATGGGTATAACGTTACGCATGAATCGAAAAAGGACGATGCCAATATCGTCGTGATTAATACCTGCGGTTTTATTGATAACGCCAAAGAAGAATCCATCAACACCATTCTGCGCTACGTCGACGCCAAGGAAGCAGGCGCGGTTGACAAAGTGTATGTAACGGGTTGTCTCTCCCACCGCTACAAAGACGAACTGGAGGTAGAAATTCCAACGGTTGACGCGTGGTTCGGCACCAACGAACTGCCCCGGCTGCTGAAAACGCTGAAGGCGGATTACAAACACGAACTCGTTGGCGAACGACTCCTGACGACACCGGCTCACTTTGCTTACCTCAAGATTGCCGAGGGCTGCGACCGTCCGTGTTCGTTCTGCGCGATTCCGCTCATGCGCGGTGGCCATATCTCGCGGCCAATCGACGAACTGGTTATGGAAGCGAAATCGCTGGCCCGCCGGGGTACCCGCGAACTGATCCTAATTGCGCAGGATTTAACGTACTACGGACTAGACATTTATAAGCAACGGAATCTGGCCGAGTTGATGAACCGGTTGGCCGATGTCGAAGGAATTGACTGGATTCGGCTACAGTACGCCTATCCGTCGGGCTTTCCGATGGACGTGCTGGATGTCATGCGCGAGCGGCCTAACATCTGCAACTATCTGGATATGCCGCTGCAAACCGGTTCGACCGAGTTGCTGAAACTGATGCGTCGGGGGATTTCCCGTGAGAAAACGGAAGCGCTCATCCATACGATTCGCGAGAAAGTGCCCGATATTACGCTGCGGACGACCCTTATCGTAGGCCACCCCGGCGAGACCGAAGCTATGTTCGACGAAACGTATGATTTTGTGGAACGGATGCGCTTCGACCGACTGGGGGTGTTCACGTACTCGCACGAAGAAAACACGCATTCATATACCATGCAGGACGATCTTTCCGACGAAACCAAACAGGAACGCGCCGACGCCCTGATGGAACTTCAGCAAGGTATTTCGTACGATTTGAACCAGGATAAGCTTGGAAAAATCTACAAAGTGCTGTTTGATCGTAAAGAAGGCGGTTATTTCATCGGCCGCACTGAAGCGGACTCGCCGGAAGTAGACAACGAAGTCCTGGTTTCGGCAGCGTCTGTTTTACCGGGTCAATATGTGCGGCAGGGCAGTTTTGCCCATGTTCGTATCACCGAAGCCCACGAATTTGATCTCTACGGGGAGCTGGTTTAGCCTAGCCACTTCCTGATCACTATGCCAACGGGCCTTATTGCTTCAATAAGGCCTGTTTCTTTTTTCTCAATGGCACCAAAAAGCCCCCTGGCTCCGGAGCCAGGGGGCTTGTATTCGGCTTACTGATTATCTATACCAAACGATTGTCGATCAGATACTGTGCGATCTGTACGGCATTGGTAGCGGCTCCTTTACGCAGGTTATCCGCCACAACCCACAAATTAAGCGTGTTAGGCTGGCTTTCGTCACGACGAATGCGGCCCACGAACACTTCGTCCTTACCGTGTGATGTCAACGGCATAGGATACAGGTAATTTTTCGGATCATCCTGGACAACCACCCCTTCCGCGTCTTCCAGAATAGAAACGACCTCGCCTACCTCGTACTCATTCTCGAACTCAACATTGACGGCCTCCGAGTGCCCGCCAATCGTCGGAATCCGTACCGTAGTGGCCGTCACCTGGATGTTATCGTCACCCATGATTTTCTTCGTCTCATTGACCATCTTCATTTCTTCCTTGGTATAACCATTGTCCAGGAAAACGTCGATATGGGGCAGTACGTTTAAATCAATGGGGTGCGGGTAAACCTTGGTCGTTGACTGGTCACCCGAGCGCTCGGCGAACAACTGATCTACAGCAGCCTTGCCCGTGCCCGTCACCGACTGATACGTCGAAACAACCACGCGTTTGATGCCATACCGCTTATGCAGCGGATTCAGAACCACCACCATCTGGATAGTCGAGCAGTTTGGGTTGGCGATGATCTTGTCTTCCGGCGTCAACGTATGCGCGTTGATCTCGGGTACCACCAGTTTTTTAGTGGGATCCATCCGCCAGGCGGACGAGTTGTCGATCACCGTGATGCCCGCTTCGGCAAACTGCGGAGCCAGTTTCAGGGACGTGCCGCCACCGGCCGAGAAGATCGCAATAGCCGGTTTGGCCTTAATGGCGTCCTCAAAGCTAACGATCGTGATCTGTTTACCCTTAAACGTAATCTGTTTACCTACCGAGCGTTCAGACGCGACAGGAATCAGTTCCGTTACCGGGAAATCACGCTCTTCTAGTACTTTCAGGATCTCGCCACCCACAAGGCCGGTAGCACCTACTACTGCAATTTTCATTTTTGCACCAACAGTTAACAGTGAAACATAACTCGTAAAAAAGTGGGTGCAAAATTAGGGAGAAAGAACGGAAAAAAGGGCCTCTCTTTCTCGAAAAATGAAAAGAAATCTCTGAGGTAAACCTTTTAGAATCAGAACCGACCGACCAGCCCCAGTCCACTACTGGAATAAGAAGCATACGGCTCGATTCGCAAAGACAGCCCGTTTCGCAGGGAGCGATTGTAATACTGCACCGCCCGCCGGACGTGTGGCCCCGGAATACGCATACCCCAGCCAATACCCGTTAAAATCCCACCGGCCAAAAGGGTGATTCCACCAACCGCATTGCCTCGGGCTCTTTTAGAATCGTACACGGTTGTCGTGATGCCTGGCGATGCGGCCGATGAAGGAGTCCCGCAGTAAAAGCCGGGGGGACAGGGAACGACCTGCTTGGAATAGAACGTCCCATCTTTGTTTGCCCGATTAGACGCCATCACCGCCGTCCCCGTAATCATAGCCGCAATGCCCGTTACGACAAACGCCGTACCGGCATGACGGGAAGCGACGTACTTATTAAACTCCTGGATAGCACTGGCATCACCCGAGGCCATGATGTATTTCTGTAAATCCATCGTCCGCCGGACATCGAGGCCGTCGTACACGTACTGATTGCGGACACTTGGCCCGTAGCGACCGTTGTAGGTAGGTACCAGATCCTTCTCGATCGGTTTAAGGGTTTCGGATTGTGCCCACGCTAGCGTAGGGCATAGCAGCAGAAATAAATAAAGCGTTTTCATAACGGAGTGTTTTTTTAAGGAATTTACGTTAAAAAACACTCCGAAGAATCAACTACAAATTAGAATTTTATTATAAATTTTCTTGCTTATTTTATGGAGTCCCAAAATGACAAACCGAAGAAGGCGTCACGCACAGACTCAGCGGAATATCGCCTTCATACACATCCTGAATGGGCTCAACAGGCTTAAAAAAAGAAAGGCCAACCCTAAGGCATCCGGGTGAACATTGGGCCAGGAACCGGTCGTAAAAACCGCCCCCGTAGCCAACGCGCTGACCTTGATGGTCAAAGGCCAGTAGCGGCACCAGAACCATATCGAACTGATCCGGTAATAAAGCAGCGGTAAGAATGGGAGACGGCTCAGGAATGCCGTAACGATTGCGTTTAAACTGAGTCCCCGCATCAATGGGATAATGCGTCATTGTGCCGCCCACTAGGTCCGTTACTGGCACAACAATCTGCACGGCTGGTTTCTCCCGCCAAAGCCGCCGGATAATTCGCCAGGTATCCACTTCGTTCTGGCTCTCAATGGGCAGAAACGAATGCAGCACCAGGGGTTTCTGTTTCGGCCAGTGGACCAGCCAATCCATGAACTGGTCGGTAATGGCCTCACAACGCCTAGCCCAGTCCGCTGAAGACAGGGCCGAGCGCTGCTGCCGATAAGACCGGCGCAATTCGTTTTTGGTCATTTCACCGTTCGGTCAGAATCATCAACCGGTAATCCAGCGGGTCAAAGTCAACCAATAGCTTTTGAATAAACTCGCGGTCGTTGAGGTAAAAATTGAGGAAGTTCTCCGAGCGCTCCTGCAGCCCCCCGTTGGGAAACAGCTTGCCTTTCAGGGCCAGCAGCTGATTCACCACCGTTTCGTGGTTGCGTTCTTCCGCTTTTTTCAGCCGTTTCTCCAGGTTGTCGAGCGCATTTATCATCTTGGCCCGTTCGCCTTGCACCACGCCTTCCAGTGATTTATCGACCTTGAGCGCCTTGTTTAAAATATCCGTAAAGCACTGCTCGAAACACTGTTTTTCCTCCGCCAGATGCAGTGCATTTTCAGTGATTCGTTCAACATACATTCGTCTCAGCTTCACATCATCGCTAAACAGTTCCTCCGACGAAACGCCTAGCTTTTCCATGCGTTTGGCGCTGGCGGAGTTGACATACAGGGCAAAGTTACGCGGCACAAGGAGCGGAAAAGCCAATTTGAAATAATCGAAGATGCCTTTAAGCTGCAGCCAGTACGGTAATTCCGAGGGGCCACCGATATAAGCCAGGTTAGGCAGAACCGTTTCCTGGTACACGGGCCGCAGCACGACATTGGGGCTGAATTTTTCGGGATGCGCTGTCAGTTCGGCCAGCATTTCATCACCTGAGAAATGCAAATCGGTGTTCAGGATGCGGTATTGATCGCCCTCCCGGACAATGCGCTCCCGCAACTGATCACCGAGATAGAACAGGTTTAGCTCGCGGGGCGATATCTGGGAGCGGTAACCGAGTGCTTCCAGTTGATGCGTCGTTTCGCTAACAATCGCGCCCGTCGCCTGATTGAGCAGCTCGTCCTTCATGACCGGCACCAGCAACTGTTTCAACTGAGCATCGTCGGGGTCCAGGCAAACCAGTCCTTCGCTGCCGAGTAACTCGTTGATGTAGTACCGCACGGCATCAGCCAGCGTTTTCTGTTCGCGGTAAGCCTTTTCAAAAAGAGGCAGGGTTTCGGGCAGTTCGTTCAGAACCGATTCCAGTCCATCCAGTTCCATCCGACCAACCGCTCCGCGCTGCTCAGTCTCCCAGGTATATGTTTTTCCAAACAGCGAAAAATGATTGATTTCGGCGAAGTCGTGGTCTTCCGTAGCCATCCAGTACACCGGCACAAAGCGGTAGTCCGGGTAAGCCTCGTTTAGCTTTTTCGCCAGATTGATCGTGGTAACGAGCTTGTAAAGGATATACAACGGGCCCGTAAAAATATTTAGTTGGTGACCGGTTGTAACGACGAATGTATTGGGCTGTGCGAGGATAGCCAAGTCCGGTTTGTTGGCGATGGTTCCGTATTGCCGCTCCAGCACCTGGACCAGCGTTTGGCGGCTTTCTTCGCTAAACTGCTTTTTTTTGATTTGCTCACCGAAGGCTTCCAGCGTGGGAAACGAGCCGTAAAAAGGCGTCAGGGATGGGTATTGAGCAAGGTAGTTAAGAAGAAGAGAAGGAAACTGGCCGGTGGTCGACAGCGGCAGGTACTGACAGTCCATGCAAACAATGATTTTTGACTGTCAACACGGAAACGGGGGGCATGGTTCGTTTGGTAAGTACTTAATGCGGCAGTGGGGTGCTGATAGCAGGCTTATAAAAAGCGAAACCCCGGCTAAGTTAGCCGGGGTTTGTGCCGAAGGCGAGACTCGAACTCGCATGTCCGTAAAGACACACGCCCCTGAAACGTGCGTGTCTACCAATTTCACCACTTCGGCAGATCGTTTCCCCTGATTGGGATTGCAAATTTGCAGGATGACCGGTAGAAAAGCAAGCATCAGTGCTACTTTTTTCGTTATTTTTTTAAAGTCTTATGGCCTCCATTCGCTAACGCCCTCGTTTTGTGGGTTATAAACCCAACCCGCACAGCCCCAGTCTGTGAAAAAATCGCCAGCGCTGCCGCCTGTCGAACAATTCGATTATTTAGCTTTCA
>Ga0325400_1003573_pt1 | contig 14105 bp, 11 predicted proteins | sample PopdelMetagenome_2_FD_205662 | JGI IMG/M metagenome (GOLD analysis project Ga0325400, IMG submission 205662) | Populus deltoides microbial communities from Bellville, Georgia, United States - Xylem-PdKOR-R1 | ecosystem: Host-associated > Plants > Phyllosphere > Stem > Wood/Secondary xylem... | reverse complement strand
CCGGTGTCGCCGGGAAGAAGCAGAGCGCCGCGCTCAGATCGGCTTTCCCCGACCCGGCCCCTCCCGATACGGCAACAGCAACCGGTCCTTCACGGATGAGCGCGGCCCCGAGAATATCGGCTAAGTGATTGAAGGACGCCAGTTTCATTGTGTTTCGGTGTCGCGTTCCGACTGGATCCGGAAACGTTGCCGCAACATCCACCCCGGCATGACTGGGTCGCTCCGTGTAGGCGTCTCTGCTTGGCGGACGCGCCGACGCGACGCTTGCCGTTCATCGCGTCATCGACACCGAGCGGTCGACCCCTCGACATGACGTCGTACTAACCCAGCAGCCACCGCATCAGCATCGTCATCGCACAGCAGTTCGCGACATAGACCGCGAACGTGCTCCAGCCGCAGGCTGGCGAGCGGAAGAGCTTGCCGGCGCGAGCCAGGCGCGGCCTTACACGCATACGGCGCTGTCCGACAGCGAGTGCGCTGCCGCAGCCGAGCTCCTTACCGCCTCACCGATCAGCAGCATCACTGGTTCGCGCGCGCCGACGGCCTCGACCAGAAAGGCGAGGGCGTCGAGCCGGCCATGAACCACACGTTCCTGCGGCAGCGAGGCGTTCACTACGACGAGCACCGGCGTATCGGCGCGGCGCCCCGCGGCGATCAGCTGCCGCGCGACCGAGCCGGCCGCGGCGCGCCCCATGTACACCGCGAGCGTCGCGCCCGCATCCGCCAGCACCGCTGCGTCGAGTTGGCCGGGCGCGCCCGTGTCGAGGTGTGCGGTGACGAACACCAGCCGGCGGGCGAGGCGGCGCGACGTCAGCGCGCTTCCGCCCGCCGCGGCCGCGGCGCTGGCGGCGGTCACGCCGGGACAGATCCGTACCGGCACGCCCGCCGTCCGGCACGCTGCCATCTCCTCCGCGGTGCGGCCGAAGATGGCGGGATCGCCGCCCTTCAGCCTGACGACGCGCGCTCCCTCCCGCGCGGCGGCGACGATCAATCCGTCGATCGTCTCCTGCGCGACCGAGTGACGCCCCGACCGCTTGCCGACGCTGACACAACGCGCGTCCGGCGCGACGAGATCGAGCACGCCCGCGCCCACCAGCGCATCGTGAAACACCACGTCCGCCGCGCCGATCAGCCGCGCGGCCTTGCGCGTGAGCAATTCCGGGTCGCCCGGGCCGGCGCCGACCAGCCACACCATGCCCGGCGGAAAATCGTCATGCGGCATCGTTCGTCTCCGTGGCGAGAAGGCGCGCCAGCGCCGGGCGGCACGAGCCGCAGTTGGTGCCCGCGCCGAGCGCAGCACCGATCGCGGCGACATTGGCGAGCGACTGGTCGCGGATCGCGGCAGTGATCGTGCGCAGCGCGACGTCGAAGCAGGCGCAGACGATCGGCCCGCGATCCGCCGCGCCGCCGGGCGGGCGTCCGGCGAGCAAGGTCGGCGCGGCGGGTGCGTTCAGCTGGGCGATCAGCCAGTCGCGCGGCGGCAACTCGCCGGTCGCGGTGACGAACAGCGCGGCACGGAGCCGGCCCTCTGCCAACACCGCCACGCGCCGGGTCCCGCGCGCGCGGTCGGCGGCCTCGATCCGCTCGCCCGCCGGGAGGCAGGCCTCTAACGGGGCGAGCGCACTGTCGCCGGCGAGTTCCCACAGGCTGCCGGTGGCGAGGGTCACCCGCGTGGCCCACAGGCAATCGGGGCGACGCGCCGGCTCGCCGGAGACGAGCAGGAACCCGCGCCAGGCGGTGATGACCGCGCTCACCGCCGCAGGGCAGGACTTGAAGCCGGGCTGGCCGCTGAAGGGGTCGACCTGCGCGCGTGTCAGCCGGCCGGTGCGACCGCCGCTCGCATTCCAGTCGGTCCAGTGGATCGGCACGAACAACTCGCCCCGCCGCTGCGCGTCGGTGACCCGAGCGCGGTACAGCGTCTCTCCCTGCGGCGTCGTCACGCGGGCGAGTTCACCGTCGGTCACGCCAGCGGTCGCGGCATCGTCGGGGTGCAGCTCGACCAGCGGCTCCTCCCGATGACGCGCGAGCCTCGGTGCCAGGCCGGTGCGGGTCATGCTGTGCCACTGGTCGCGATAGCGCCCGGTGTTGAGCAGCAGCGGCCAGTCGCGCAGCGGCGCGGCGAGCGGCTTCTGCGCGACGGTGACGAGCCGCGCGCGCCCGTCAGCGGTGGGGAAGCGCTTGTCCGCGAACGGCGTGCCGCCCCAACGGGACGGCTTCATCGCGTCATAGCCGGCGTTGCCGCCGGCGGCGTGGCCGGGGAGGGAGAACAGCCGCTCGCCCTTGTTGCCATAGGTCGAGAGGCGGACGTGCTCGCGCCAGATCTCCGCCGGCCGGTCATAGGCGAAGGCGGTGCGAAAGCCCATCCGACGCGCCACCTGCGCGACGATCCACCAGTCCGGCCGCGCCTCGCCGGGGAGCGGGAAGATCGCGCGCTGGCGGCTGACGGTCCGGTCCGAGTTGGTGACGGTGCCGTCCTTCTCGCCCCAGGCCGCGGCGGGCAGACGGACATGCGCGAGGCGACCGGTGTCGGTCTCCTCCACCACGTCGCTCACGACGACGAAGGGGCAGCGTGCCAGCGCGTCGCGCACCCGCCCCGCGTCGGGCATCGACACCGCGGGGTTGGTGGCCATCACCCACAGCGCCTTGATCCTTCCTTCCTCGACCGCACGGAACAGGTCGACCGCCTTGAGCCCGGGCTTGGCCGCGATCGTGGGTGAACCCCAGAAGCGCTGCACCAGCGCGCGCGACGGTGGGGAGAAATCGAGATGCGCCGCCAGCGTCGTAGCGAGACCGCCGACCTCGCGACCGCCCATCGCATTGGGCTGACCGGTGACCGAGAAGGGCTGCGCGCCGGGCTTGCCGATCCGCCCGGTGGCGAGGTGGACGTTCAGGATCGCGTTCACCTGGTCAGTGCCGGTCACCGACTGGTTCACGCCCTGACTGAACAGCGTGACGGTACGCGGGGTGGCGGCGAACAGCTCGTAGAAACGGCGCAGCTCGGCGGGCGCGAGGTCGCACGCGCGCGCCACCGACCAGAGATCGCTGCGGTCGCTCAGCTGCTCCCAGAAGCCGTCCGGCACGGCGACATGGTCGCGCAGGAAGTCGCGGTCGAGCGCATCATGGTCGCGGCACCAGGCGAGCAGCCCGTTCATCAGCGCGACGTCGCTGCCCGGCCGCAGGCGCAGGTGAAGGTCGGCCTCCTCGGCGGTCTCGGTCCGGCGCGGGTCGATCACCACCATCCGCGCGCCGGCGGCGCAGCGTGCGCGCATCCGCTGGTACAGCACCGGATGGCACCAGGCGGTGTTCGAGCCGACCAGCACGATGAGGTCGGCGACGTCCATGTCCTCGTAGCTGGCGGGCACGACGTCCTCGCCGAAGGCGCGCAGATGCCCGGCCACAGCGCTCGACATGCACAACCGCGAGTTGGTGTCGATGTTGGCCGAGCCGATGAAACCCTTCATCAGCTTGTTGGCGACGTAATAATCCTCGGTCAGCAGCTGGCCCGAAACGTAGAAGGCGACGCTGTCGGGGCCGTGCTCGGCGGCCGCGGCGCGGAAGCGACGTGCGACGAGATCGAGCGCCTTGTCCCAGCCAACGCGCCGCTGGCCGATCATCGGGTGGAGCAGGCGACCGTCGAGCCCGACCGTCTCGCCCAGATGCGTGCCCTTGGAGCAGAGCCGGCCGCGATTGGCGGGATGGTCGGCGTCCCCCTCGATCCGCACCGCCCGCTCGCCGGTGCGGGTGGCGACGATGCCGCAGCCGACACCGCAATAGGCGCAGGTCGTGCGGACGCTCACGCCGCTGCCCGCAGCGTGCTCGCGCGGCACAGCAGCACGCGCCCGCCGCTCAGCCTGACCGGCACCGTCGGCGTGCAGCCGCGATCCTCGCCCTGCGCCTCGCCGCTCGCCAGCGCGATCCGCCAATTGTGCAGCGGGCAGGTCACCGTCGCGCCATGAACGATGCCTTGGCTCAGCCGGCCGTGCTGGTGCGGGCAGCGGTCGCGCAGCGCGAACACCCGCCCATCGCCGGTGCGGAACAGCGCGATGTCGTCCCCGCCGTCGACCTGGACGACGCGGCTGCCGCGCAGCGGGATCTCGTCGATCCAGCCGATGTCGAGCCACTCACCCGTCATGCCCATTCCTCCTGCGGCTGCGGACGCGGCTGGAAGCGCGCCATCGGCGCGTGATGCTCGCGCTCGGCCCCGGCGGCGCGCGCCGCCCAGGGATCGTCCTGCGTGAACTGCTGCGAGAACCAGAAGCGCCCGGCGAGTTCCGCGCGCGCCGCCGCCTCGGGCAGCAGCCGCGACTGGACGTAGGCGAGGCCGACGCGCTCGATCCACGGCGCGGTGCGTTCCAGGTAGCGCGCCTCCTCCCGGTACAGCTGGATGAAGGCGGCGCACATCTCGATCGCCTCGCGCTCGGTGGCGACCTTGCACAGGAAGTCGGTGGCGCGCACCTTGATCCCGCCGTTGCCGCCGACGTGGAGCTCGTAGCCGGAATCGACGCACACCACGCCGAAGTCCTTGATCGTCGCCTCGGCGCAGTTGCGTGGGCAGCCGCTGACCGCGATCTTGAACTTGTGCGGCATCCAGCTGCCCCAGGTGGCGCGCTCGATCGTCACGCCAAGCCCGGTCGAGTCCTGCGTGCCGAAACGGCACCACTCGCTGCCGACACAGGTCTTCACCGTGCGCAGCGCCTTGCCATAGGCATGGCCCGAGACCATGCCCGCGGCGTTGAGATCGGCCCAGACCGCGGGCAGGTCCTCCTTGCGGATGCCGAAGATGTCGAGCCGCTGCCCGCCGGTCACCTTGACCATCGGCGCGTCATATTTCTCCACCACGTCGGCGATCGCGCGCAGCTCGCGCGGGCTGGTGATCCCGCCCCACATCCGCGGCACCACCGAATAGGTGCCGTCCTTCTGGATGTTGGCGTGGAGCCGCTCGTTGACGAAACGGCTCTGCTGATCGTCGACATACTCCCCCGGCAGCGCGCACAGCAGGTAATAGTTGAGCGCGGGCCGGCACGAGGCGCAGCCGTCCGGGGTCGACCAGTGCAGCCGCTGCATCACCTCGGGGATCGAGCGCATGCCTTGCGCGACGATCTCGCGCCGCACGTCGTCGTGGCCGAAGCTGGTGCAGCGGCACAGCGTCTTCGGCCCGGTCTCGACCGCGCCGTCGAGCCGCCACGCGAGCAGCGCCTCGACCGTGCCGGTGCACGCGCCGCAGCTCGCCGAGGCCTTGCACCCGGCGCGCACCGCGTCGAGCCCGTGCGCGCCGCCGTCGATGCAGGCCAGCACCTTGCCCTTGCTGACGCCGTTGCAGCCGCAGATCTCCGCCGCGTCGGAGAGCGCCGCAACGGCCGCTTTAGGGTCCGCCGGGGCGCCCTCCGCGGCGAACGCCTGGCCGAAGATCAATGCGTCGCGGAACGGCGCCACGCTCTCGCCGCGCTTGAGCAGGTCGAAATACCAGTTGCCGTCCGCCGTGTCGCCGTACAGCACCGCGCCGACCAGGCGATCGTCGCGGACGACGACGCGCTTGTAGATGCCGCGGCTGGCGTCGCGCAGCACGATGTCCTCGGCGCCGTCGCCGCCCGCGAAATCGCCGGCGGAGAAGACGTCGAGCCCGGCGACCTTGAGCTTGGTCGCGGTCGGTGCGGGGCGGTAGCCGCTCGGCGTGCCGACCAGGCCGTCGGCGAGCGCGCGGCACATGTCCCACAGCGGCGCCACCAGCCCGTAGACCTGCCCGTCATGCTCGACGCATTCGCCGACCGCGAGCACCGCGGGATCGCTCGTCACCATATGGTCGTCGACCCGAATGCCGCGGCCGACGTCGAGCCCGGCGGCACGCGCCAGCCCGACCGCGGGGCGGATGCCGACCGCCATCACCACCAGATCCGCCGCGATCTCGGTGCCGTCCTTGAGCCGCACCGACTCGACTCGGCCGTCACCGATGATCGCGGCGGTGTCGGCGCCGGTCAGCACCGTCTGGCCGCGCGCCTCGAGCGCCGACTTGAGCAGCCATGCCGCCGCCTCGTCGAGCTGGCGCTCCATCAGCGTCGGCATCAGGTGGAGCACCGTCACGCGCATGCCGCGCAGGCTGAGCCCGTGCGCCGCCTCCAGCCCGAGCAGCCCGCCGCCGATCACCACCGCGCTGCCGCCGCGCGCCGCCGCGGCGAGCATCGCCTCGACGTCGCGCATGTCGCGGAAGCTTACCACACCAGGCAGGTCATGGCCCGGCACCGGGATGACGAACGGGTCCGAGCCGGTGGCGATCAGCAGCCGGTCATAGCCGAGCGTCAGCCCCGAGCGCGTGGTGACGGTGCACGCGGCGCGATCGATCGCCGCGACGGGATCGCCGCTCAGCAGCGTGATGCCGTTGTCGGCGTACCAGTCGGCATCGTTGATCACGATGTCGTCGAACGTCTTCTCGCCCGCCAGCACGGGGGAGAGCATGATCCGGTTGTAGTTCACCAGCGGCTCGGCGCCGATGATCGTGACGCGGTAGCGATCGGGGTCGCGCGCCAGCAGCTCCTCCACCGCGCGGCAGCCTGCCATGCCGTTGCCGATCACGACCAGATGGTCGCGCAAGTCGCCCGCGGGCGGTTCGATGAGGTCGTGTTTCACGGTAGCTCCCGTCTCAAGCGAGGGTGTCGGGTGAGGTCAGATCCGGACGTCGGCGCCGGCGCCCCAGCATCGCCGCCAGTCCGCCTTGACGAGGGTAAGGCCGAGCAGCGCCAGTCCGGCGAGCGCGGCGAAGACGAGGAAGCCGGGCGCGAAGCTGCCGGTCCATTGCTTGGCGACGCCGAGCGACGAGGCGAGGTAGAAGCCGCCCACGCCACCCGCCATGCCGACCAGCCCGGTCATCACGCCGATCTCCGCGGCGAAGCGCTGCGGCACGAGCTGGAACACCGCGCCGTTGCCGACGCCCAGCGCCAGCATGGCGAGCGCGAACAAGGCCAGCGCGCTCACCATCGTGCTCGCCGCGCTCACCCCCACCAGCGCCAGCGCGGCGAGCGTCAGGGCGACGGACAGCGCGCTGCTACCGCCGATCCGGTCCGCCAACGCACCGCCGATCGGGCGCACCAGCGAGCCGGCGAAGACGCAGAGCGCGGTGGCATAGCCCGCTGTCACGGTGCTCAGCCCGAAGCGGTCGGTAAAGTAGATCGGCAGGCTCGCCGCCAGTCCGACGAAACCGCCGAACGTCACCGCATAGAAGCCCATCAGCGACCAGGCGTCACGCTGCCGCAGCGGACGAAAATAAGCGCCCAGCGTGCGCGGCGCCGGCGGGTTGGGCGCATCCTTGGCGAGCGCGAGATAGACCAGCAGCACCGCGCTGAGCGGCAGGCAGGCGAGCCCCAGCACCGCGTTCCAGCCGAACGCCTTGGCCAGCGCCGGCGCGAACAGCGCGGCCAGCACCGTACCCGAATTGCCCATGCCGGCGAGCCCCATGGCCTTACCCTGGTGCTCGGGCGGGTACCAGCGGCTCGCCAGCGGCAGCGCGATCGCGAAGGAGGCGCCCGCGAAGCCGAGGATCACCCCGAGCGCGAGCGTGCCGGCGAGACTGTTCACGCCGAGCAGCCAGGCGCTGGCGAGCCCGGCGATGACGACGACCTGGCTGATCGCGCCCGCGCGCTTGGGCCCGATCCGGTCGACGACGAGGCCGTTGACGACGCGCAGCACCGCGCCGGCGAGCGTCGGCGTCGCCACCATCAGGCCCTTCTCGGCCGGGGTCAGGCCGAGCGTCAGCGCGATCTCGGGCGCGAGCGGGCCGAGCAGCACCCACACCATGAACGCCAAGTCGAAATAGAGGAAGGCCGCGATCAGCGTCGGCGTATGGCCGCTGCGCCAGAAGCCGCCCGTCTTTTCCGCCGTCCGATCCCAATATGCCGTCGCCATCGCTGCTCCTTCGCGGAAGCCAAAACGAAAAAAAGCCGCCAGGACGGCGGCCCATGGCGGGCGCATCCTGGCGGCTTCGTTGCCTCGTCGGACGGGGCGCGGGGGCCCTTGGTCCGTCAGCATCTTCACCCCGGCGTTGGAGCGGAAGACGCTGCTATCTCGTGCCCGACGCCATTGCCGGGCAGCCCTGAAGCTGCCTGATTCGGCGCCGGCACACAAGCCCCTTCTCGCAGGTGCAGCACCGCGCGGCGGTCAGGGCAGGCCGGCGAGATAGCCCGGTATGTCGTCGGGATCGAAGGCGCGGCCGTCGAAGAAGCGATCGGTGCCGAGCACCAGTCGCCCCTGCGTCGATCCCGCGCCGATCGGCTCGCCGAGCGCGCCCTCCAGCTTCGAGCTGGCGCCGGGCAGCGGCGCGCCCGTGCCGGCAAGCGCGACGCGGTACAGGTCCGGGCGGAACGTCGCGGTCGCGACCTCCGCCTCGGCGGCGTCGAAGGCGCGCCCGTCCCAGCGCGTCATCTGCGCGTACAGCCAGGCGGCCTGGCTGCGCCACGGGAAGTTGGCGGCCTCGCGGTACTGGAACATGAAGTCGGGGTAATGGACTGGGGTGCCGCCGGCGACGAGCCGCACCCGGTCGGTGATCGCGCGCCGGATCGCCTCGGCGGGGGCGTCGAGATAAGCGGGGCGCGCGAGGATCGCCGCGCTCTCCTCGGCGCTCTCGGGCAGGACGAAATGCGCCGCGGCGGCGTGGAGCGCGCGGATCAGCCGTGCGGTCGCGTCGGCGCGCTCGGCCGCCACCTCGGCGCGCATCGCCAGTACCTTCTCCACCCCGCGCCGCCAGATCTGCGCGGTCGCCAGCGCGATCCGCCCGACGCCGCGATCGACCGCGATCGAGTTCCATGGCTCGCCGACGCAGAGCCCGTCCACCTCGCCGGCGGCGAGCGCGTCGGCGGCGAAGGTCGGGCTGGTGACGACGATCTCGACGTCGTGGTCGGGCCGGATGCCCACCCCCGCGAGCCAGTAGCGCAGCATGTAATTGTGGCTGGAGTAGCGGTGCACCACGCCGAAGCGCAGGCGGTGCCCGTCGGCACGGCGCGCCGTCGCCACCCCCCGCAGCGCCGCGCCGACCTGCATTGGGTCACCGAGCGAGTCACCGAGCCCGCAGGCGGTACCCAGCGCGGTGGAGAAGGTGATCGCATTGCCGTTCAGCCCGAGCACGAACGGCACCGCGATCGGCACCGCCGGCCGGTCGCGCCCCAGCGCCGTGGCGATCGCCAGCGGCGCGACCATGTGCGCCGCGTCGCTATGGCCATACAGCAACCGGTCGCGCACCGTCGCCCAGGTGACGTCGCGGACCAGCTCGAGCGTCAGCCCCTGTTCCTCCGCGAACCCCAGCTCGCGCGCGAGGATCGGCAGCGCGGCGTCGACCAGCGGCAGGAAACCGATCCGCAGCGTCTCGTTGCTCACGGCAGGTCTCCCATCAGCGCGTCGCTCGTGACGATCGCTTCCGCCACTTCGGCGATGCGCCGGTTCGACCGCATCGCATGGCCGCGCAGCAGCGCATAAGCGGCAGGTTCGTCGATGCCGCGGCGGCGCATCAGGATCGCCTTGGCGCGATCGATGGTGTGGCGGTCCGCCAGCGCGGTGCGCGCTTCTGCGAGCTCGACCTGGAGCCGGGAGAAGGCCTGGAAGCGCCGGATCGCGACGTCGAGCACCGGCTTGATGCGCTGCTTGGCGAGCCCGTCGACAACATAGGCGGAGACGCCGGCGTCTACCGCGGCGAGCGTCGCCTCCGCGTCCGACTGGTCGACGAACATCGCGATCGGCCGGTCGAGCGCGCGCGACATGGCGAAGAAGTCCTCCAGCAGGTCGCGGCTGGGGTTCTCGAGGTTGATCAGCACCACCTCGGGCGCGCACGCCTCGATCTGCGCTACCAGCGGCCCGGCCGGATCGATCACCACCTGATCGTCGAGCCCGGCCTCACGCAGCCCGTCGGCGATGATCGCCGCGCGCGTGGTGCTGGTGTCGATGATCGCGATCCTCACGCTCTCTCCCTAGCCGAGCGGGCGATCGTGCCGCCAGTCTGCCGTTGCGCTCGATGCCAGTGGAGGTCGCGGCAGTGTGACATGCCGGCTGGAAGCGCGATGGCGGGCGTCGTCTTGAGCGTCAGCGGGGCCGGAAACAATCCGTCACACCACGTGAACGTGGCCCAGGCTGGCGGTGACGCGGACCAAGGAGATCGGGTTTTGGTGGAAGGGGCTGGATTCGAACCAGCGTACACTTGCGTGGGCAGATTTACAGTCTGCTGCCTTTAACCACTCGGCCACCCTTCCACGAGCGGCGCTGTCGAAAGCGAGGGCGCCCAATGCCCGCGCCGCACCGCGCTGTCAACGCCTTCCATCCCGCCTTCTCGTCAGCGCCGGGGCGGTTGCGTCGCGGCGCGTGCGCGCATAGCGTCCGCCGCACTCCCCGCCACCTACGGAAAGCTCCCACGTCATGCCGCGTCGTCCGCTCGCTCTTCTCACCATGCTCCGGAGCCGCGGCTGATGGCGCGGCGCGGGCATCGGCCGAGCCAGCAGCAGGGCAACCGCACGCGGCTGTGGGGGCGCCATCCCGTGCTCGCCGCGCTCGCCAATCCGCAGCGGACGGTGCGCAAGGTCTGGGGCACGCGCGAGGCGCTGGCGCCGCTCGATCTGCCGCCGGTGCTGCCGATCGTCTTCGCCGAGGCGCCCGATCTCGGCCGGCTCGTCCCCGCCGACGCGCCCCACCAGGGGCTGGTCGCGGAGGTCGATCCGCTCGAGGACGTGTGGCTCGGCGACCTGCTCGAGGAAGGCCGCGAGGACCAGCGGCCGCTGGTCGTGCTCGATCAGGTGACTGACCCGCACAATGTCGGGGCGATCCTGCGCTCCGCCGCCGCCTTCGACGCGCTCGGCATCGTCACGCAGGACCGGCACGCGCCGCCCGAATCAGGCGCGCTGGCCCGTGCCGCCTCGGGCGCGCTCGAGACGGTGCCGTGGGTGCGCGTCGTCAATCTCTCGCGCGCGCTCGACGAGATCGGCGAGGCCGGCTTCTGGCGCATCGGGCTGACCGGCCACGCGACGCAGACGCTGGCGCAGGCGATGGGCGCGCAGCGGGTCGCGATCGTGCTCGGCGCCGAGGGCGAGGGCATGCGCCACAACACCGAAGTGCATTGCGACGAGCTGGCGCGGCTGCCGATCTCGGCCAAGGTGGAGAGCCTCAACGTCTCCAACGCCGCCGCGATCGCGCTATACGCCGCGGCAGCGCGAATCGGCTGAGGGTCGTTCGCACGGAGGCGCGATGACGCGAGGAAGAAGGCTGCTTCACGCGGAGGCGCGGAGGCGCAGAGAGGGAGCGTGCGGCAGCAGTGGCGCCCTCCGATCGTGAGCGTAGGCGACGAGCGGCGGTTCGCGGTTCAGCTCCGCGTCTCCGCGCCTCCGCGTGATCATTATCCCGGCGCTACGTGCCCTCCCTCGGCACCGCCCTATTCGCGTCATCGCGTCTTCGCGCGAGCCCCTTCAACCGATCGCAGGACAGCCTCAGTCGTCGGCGCCGACGCGCACGCGCAGGCCGTCGAGCGCCGGGCCGAACTCGATCTGGCACGACAGTCGCGAGGTCGAGTCGCGGTCGCTCGTGGCGTCGAGCAGGTCGTCCTCGTCCTGGCCCATCGGCGGCAGCAGCGCGACGAAGGCGGGGTCGACGTGGACATGGCAGGTGGCGCAGCTGCAGCAGCCGCCGCACAGCGCCAGGATCTCGTCGATCCCGGCCTCGCGGATCACCTCCATCACCGACAGGCCGGCGGCGCCGTCGATCTCGCGTTCTTCCCCCGCGCGCGTCTCGACGATAAGCTTGGGCATGCTGGTCTCCACCAAAAATCGCCCGATCCATGCCGCTTGCGTGCGGGCCGCGCAATGGGGCTGAGCGCCGCGGCACTCACCGCCGGGCTCGACGCGCTGGCCGCGATCGAGCCCGCCTTCGCCGCCGCGATCGAGCGGGTCGGCTATCCCGCGCCGCGCATCCGCGCCACCGGCTATGCCACGCTGCTGCGCACGATCGTCGGCCAGCAGGTGAGCGTGCGCGCGGCCGACTCGGTGTGGCGCAAGCTGGCCGAGCGCGGCGATCCCAACGACCCGGCGCTGGTCACCGCGCTCAGCGACGAGGAACTGCGCGCCTGCGGCTTCTCGCGGCAGAAGACGGGCTATGCGCGCAGCCTCGCCGGGCTCGTGACGAGTGGCGCGCTCGATCTCGCCGCGCTGCCCGCCGACGACGAGGAAGCGATCGCCCAGCTCGTCGCGGTGAAGGGCATCGGGCGCTGGTCGGCCGAGGTGTACCTGCTGTTCGCCGAGGGGCGCCCCGACATCTGGCCCGCGGGCGACCTGGCAGTGCAGATCGAGACCGGCCGCATCCTCGGCCATGCCGAGCGGCCGAGCGAGAAGCTCACCCGCGCGCTGGCCGAGCCGTGGCGCCCGCACCGGGGCGCGGCGGCGATCTTCACCTGGCACCATTATGGCGCGGGGGCCGACGCCGCGCCGGTGTGAGGCGGCTAGGCCAGGCCGAGCCGCGGCCGCGCGCGCGGCGGGACGCGCAGCCAGCCCTCGGCGAGCGCGCCCGCCGCGGCCAGCGCGCCGAGCGTGAATAGCAGCGCCGCGGGCACCGCGAGCAGGGCGCGCGCCGCACTCTCCCACGCCGCGCCCGCGCCGACCGTGTCGAACGCCACCGCCTGGAGCGCGAGCGAGCCCGCCGTCGCGAGGAACGCGCCGCCGCCGCGCCGTCCACGCCACAGCGCCAGCGCACCGCCGATCGACGCCAGCATCGCCATCTGGAACGACAGCGCGAAGCCGCTGTGCCCCGCCACGTCCCAGTCGAAGAAGCCGGGGATGGCGGGGAACAGCCGCCCCAGGATGGGCGGTAGCACCTGCAGCGCGGTCGCCAGCATCGCCGCGGCATGGGCGTGCACCTCCCGTCGTGCGAGCAGCGCCTGACGTACCAGCGCGACGAAGGTGATGAGGGCGATCAGGTCGACCAGCGCGAGCCGCGCGCCGAAGCTGGAATGAAAGGGGTCGCTGCGCGCCGCGAAGAGCGCGATGCCGCCCTGCATCGCGGCCAGGCTGGCACCCGCGAACAGCGGCACCAGCGCGAACAGCGCTAGGCCGGCGGCGCGGTGGAGCGCGACGCGGCGGTCGTGGATCGACCAGAGCTGGAGCGCAAGCAGCACCAGCCAGGCGGTGGCGCTCAGTCCGTGCAAGTGGAGCGCGAGCGGCGCGGCGCGCAGCGCGCCGAAATAGCCGGGCCAAAACGCCAACAGGATCAGCGGCAACAGCAGCAGCACTGCCCGATAGCCATGACGATAGGGCATCACCGTCCCTTTCCCTCCCGCGCCGCTGATCCTGCCGATCGCGCACTCGCCGTTCTCCCCCGGCACGGCCTTGATACCGTCTTCCGCGAACGTTCGATTGGACGGACTCAGCCGCGATCGCGGCGATCCTTACAAGCGGCCGGGGTGAGGCCTCGCCCGCTACGCCGCCGCTCGCTCGGCGTGACCGCCATCGCCGACCCATCCCGGCGCGCTGCCGCCGAACTGCAACCAAAGCTCAGCGTCGCTGACACGCGCGCCTGCCAAGGCGGCGCGGGGACGCGGCGGCGGGGGCATAGATGGGGCGGCAGGCGATCTGGCGGCGGCTGGAGCGGGCGGCGGTCACCGCGGCGCTGCTGCTGCTGTCCGGGCTGTCGGTGGCGGGCGCGTCGGAGCGGTTCGACGGCGCGGTCGAGGACGCGCGGCTGCTCGGCGCGCTGTCGCTCGACGGCGAGCTGTACCACGTCCAGGGCGTCGAGATCGGCGCGCAGCGAATTTGGGTCACCTCCGTCGACGGCGCCGCGCGACGCGGCTACCTTCACGAGTTCGATCGCGCCACCGGCCGCTTCGTGCGCCGCGTCGAGCTCACCGACGGTGTGCGCTACCATCCCGGCGGGCTCTCCATCCACGACGGTAATTTGTGGGTGCCGGTCGCCGAGATGCGCCCCGACAGCTCGGCGGTGCTGATCGAGCTCGATGCCGCGACGCTGCGGGTGCGCCGGCGCCTGCGCGTCGCCGATCATCTCGGCTGCGTCGCGGTCGCGCCCGGCGGGTGGCTGGTCGCGGGCAATTGGGACAGCCGGCTGCTCTACGTGATCGATCCCGCCGACGGCGCGACGGTGCG
>Ga0325400_1003572_pt1 | contig 14110 bp, 8 predicted proteins | sample PopdelMetagenome_2_FD_205662 | JGI IMG/M metagenome (GOLD analysis project Ga0325400, IMG submission 205662) | Populus deltoides microbial communities from Bellville, Georgia, United States - Xylem-PdKOR-R1 | ecosystem: Host-associated > Plants > Phyllosphere > Stem > Wood/Secondary xylem... | reverse complement strand
GCTATATTATATAAAATGAGTTGAAAAATATATTATTAATTCTTTAATATATTTTTTTCAGGTTTATTAACATATTAAAGATCAAATCTGGTAGATAAAAAAAGTCGAAAGATAATGAAATTGAAAAAAAAATTTCATAAATTATTTCAAATAAAACAAATAGCAATCAAAATAATAGAGACCAAATTTGACATATAAAAAAGTTGAAAGATGATGAATTTTTTTTAAAAAAATTTCTAAATTATTTCAAATAAAATAGATAGTAATTAAAAGAATAAGGACTAAATCGGATAGATAAAAAAATTTAGTCAATAAAAGGATAAAAGAAAAATAAATACCAATAAAAAATAAGGAATAAAATTGATATAAAAATCAAATTTTAATGGGTGAAATTGAAAAAAAAATAAAATAAAATATATAGCAATCAAAATATTAAAGATCAAATTTGATATAATGAACAAATAAAAAGATTATTTAAATTTTTTTACAATTTCTGAAAAGATTTTTTTTTCTAAAATAAAAAGAAAATATTTTTTTGAAAACCAAGTCAAATTTTTTTAATTAAAAAAATATTTTTTATTGATCAATTTTTTATAATAAATAAACATGGAAAAATTTAGAAAATATATTTTTAAAAAATTATTTTTTCATAAAATAAACGGGTGAGAGAATTTGGACCATTCCTTTTTTGTTTTTTTTTAATTAACGGTACCTATCGATTTTAAATTGAAATTTGAAAGGGCTTTGACAAAAAGAAAAAAAAGTTGAGCATACACGTGGATCACATGCAAGGTAAAAATCTCTATCATGAAAGGGTCCCCATTATTTTGACAAATTGACAACGCAAACATGCCAAAAAAGAAAAATTAAAATAAGCTATTTAATATATAAATAGATGAGATAATGTTTTATTTAAACCAAAATATATATTTTACTTGACATATTTGTTCAATGATTTAAAAAACTATATATATATATATTTTTTTTTTTTTAATATTTCATTACAAGAACCGACTCATCACAAGAATCCCATAGTCTCAGAACTTTTATAATGGCACTATGATAAGCATTCATGTTTCTAATATCTTGCTCTTTATTTACATTTAGGGTTGAAATTTGATATCAATTCTTTTAATCAATACAAATAGAATAACTTTAAACCATAAAATTAAATTAGATTGACAAAAAAAAAATGAAGACGAGTTGTTGATAATTTGCTTATTTCTCTTCCTCTTCTTTTTTTCATGGAAATTCTAAGAATATGTTAACTTTTGTTTTAAAATATGTTTATAACTTGAAAAAATATTAAATTAATTTTTTTAAATAATCTTTTATAATTTTAATATGTTACTATTAAAAATATTTCCAAATAAAAAAACTTTTAAAAACTATTTAGCCCCACATTATCAAACTAACACTAAACTTTGATTTCACATTCTAGATAAAAAGCAAATAAATAAATAAATTATAATACAACAATTATCCCTTCTTTAAATATATTACCTTTTATATTCTTTTCCCTTTCCAAAAATAAAAGCTCCCTCCTGCTTTTGTAAATTTAGCTCTCAACACCCAGCAGGTAACTTGCTTGTATTTCCCAAAAAAAAAAAAAGCTGTTTCTTTGTGGAAATTTACTTGTAGTTTACATCTGGGTTTTTCAATAAACAATCTTTTTATCCACTCAATTTGCTTGAATTGATCGAAAGTTTGTCTCTTCTTTATTTGTTTTATTTATTTCCTTTTCTTTACCTTTAAGATTCCACTTTTTATTTGTTTTACAGTGGAAGAGAGAATAAAACTAAAACTGGGTCTTTTCTTTTTCTTTGATTCATTGAAATTTTGAGTGAAAGATTGGATTTTTAGTGTAAAAATGAGGGAAAAGTTAGGATTTTTAGTTGGTGTATGGCTTTTGCTTTGTGGCTTTTGTTTTGGTAGGTTTGTAGTCGAGAAAAACAGCTTGAAATTAACATCACCTGATTCATTGAAAGGTGTTTATGAATGTGCGATTGGTAATTTTGGAGTTCCTCAATATGGAGGGACCTTAGTCGGTACTGTGGTCTATCCAAAAGCTAATCAAAAGGCATGCAAAGGGTTTGATGAGGTTGATATCTCTTTCAAATCTAGACCTGGAGGGTTACCTACTTTTGTCCTTGCTGATCGTGGAGGTTAGCTTCTTGAATTTCACTTCTTTGATTGCTTTTTAGGCTTCCAATTTAGTTGAGTGTGTTTTTTGTGTAATTTTTATGGTAAGTATTAATTTTTGGTGGAGTGTTTATACTGATGACAAATTAATTGTGGGATTCTTTTTTAGATTTGATTTGAGTGGTAATTATGCTATATATGGCATGTTAAATTAACTGGAATATTCGTAACTGATTTTTAGTACTTTTTGTTTATTATGCTGCAAATTTGTTGGCTGCTGCTGGATTTAAATTGTTATATAGCTCTCAATGAGGGTTCGGATTTTCCATACTTCCTTTCTACTTGTTGATAGTACAATTGGAAAGACAGCAGCATAATTTATTTTAGAAATGTATTTGCTTTTCAAGAAATTTTGAACCATGCTTGTTCTCTACTTCAGTGAAAATCTTACCTTGATTCTGGAACCAAAGGTAATTTTGTGACTGGTGGTGATGAGTGATGTTTTGGATTATATGCTGTCGTGTGTGGCTGATATTCCTATGGAAGTAACTATGGCGTTCTTCTCTCCCTTTTGGATGAGCGCATCCGTAGCAGTAATTATGTTCTTCTTGCCTGCCTATAAATGTAGCTAATATATATATATATATATATATATATATATATATATATATAATGCAGATTGTTACTTCACCCTGAAGGCATGGAATGCACAGAATGGTGGAGCAGCAGCTATTCTTGTAGCAGATGACAAGGATGAACCATTGATTACCATGGACACCCCTGAAGAAGAGAATGCAGATGCTGATTATCTGCAGAATATTACTATCCCCTCAGCACTTATTAGCAAGTCCTTGGGGGATAGTATCAAGAAAGCTATATCTAATGGAGAGATGGTTAACATGAATCTTGATTGGACAGAGGCTCTTCCACATCCTGATGAGCGGGTTGAGTATGAGTTTTGGACAAATAGCAATGATGAATGCGGGCCAAAGTGTGACAGTCAGATTGAGTTTGTCAAGAAATTCAAAGGTGCAGCACAGATACTTGAGCAGAAGGGTTATACTCAGTTCACCCCTCACTATATAACATGGTATTGCCCAGAGGCATTCGTTCTGAGCAAACAATGCAAATCCCAGTGCATCAACCATGGGAGATACTGTGCTCCAGATCCTGAGCAGGATTTCAGCAAAGGGTATGATGGAAAAGATGTTGTAGTTCAAAATCTACGCCAAGCTTGCTTTTATAAAGTTGCCAATGAAAGTAAAAAGCCATGGCTTTGGTGGGACTATGTGACAGATTTTTCAATCCGTTGCCCAATGAAAGAGAAGAAATACACCAAAGAGTGTGCAGATCAAGTTATTCAGTCTATTGGTGAGTCAGTGGCTCTATCATATTTATTTTCATGTCTGCCTTTCTGTAGAAAACAACTGCTCTCTATATGTTGTTTGTTTAGACAAAATTTCCCAAATGTTTTGCATAGCTTTGTTAATAGCTATTACTGCAATGTTCTTGACCTTTTGTGACATTTTCTGTTCTCCATGTGTTGTTGGTGACTGAAGCCATTTATTTTCTTTTGGACAAAATGCTTCATCTGATTCTTCTGTTCAGAACAAGAGAGGCTTAGTTAATTTATTTGCTTCTGAATTAACTTCTATGTTTATTGAGAGCAAAGAAAAGCAAGCTTCTGAATATTGTTGTTTTGCAAACTTAGGTGTTGATCTCAAGAAGATAGATATATGTATAGGAGACCCTGAGGCAGATGTGGAAAATGAAGTTCTTAAAGCTGAACAACTTGTGCAGGTTTGGGTCATCAAAATTTATTTGCTCTAAACTCCCATGCTATCCACTCCTTTTCAAGGTTTTATTGTTTGGATAATCAGTTGACTATTATTTTTTGGGTTTTGAATTTTCAATTTAGATTGGAAAAGGTTCTCGAGGAGATGTGACTATACTTCCAACTCTCGTAATAAACAACAGGCAGTATAGAGGTTTAACTCTGTGTTCTTATTGTGATGCTGAGCTATCTAATTGCTTGAATGGTCATTTCCAATCTGTACTTGTCACTGGTTTCAGGTAAGTTGGACAAAGGAGCAGTTCTCAAGGCGATTTGTGCAGGTTTTGAAGAGACTACGGAGCCAGCCATTTGTTTAAGTGAAGGTTATCTTTCAGGCTTTGAGTTAACTACTGTAATATGTTTACAAGTGCTGGCAGTCACCCATTTGTTCTAGTCCTGGTGTGCTAGTTCACTGTGCAGAAGATGCTCAAATTGTTTAACACATTAAAAGAGCACATTGTTGCAGTATTGGTTTTTTAGTGATGATGACAGCAATTCCTTTTCAATAACAAAATCTAGTATGATTAACTATGCTCATATAATTTCACTGCTGATTTTTTGGTGGAGACTTGTCAAGATGGAAGTCTTTATTTGTTATTTTTTCTTTGCAGATGTAGAAACCAACGAGTGTCTAGAAAATAATGGTGGGTGCTGGCAGGACAGGGCTGCTAACCTTACTGCATGCAAGGTGTCTACAGAATTTCAACATTTTGTTGGTATCATGTTTGCAGTACAATTACTGATTCTAAGTTTATTTTGGTCCTGGGATTTCATTGTTATAGGATACTTTTCGGGGTCGCATATGTGAATGTCCAATGGTACAAGGTGTGAAGTTTGTTGGTGATGGTTATACTCATTGTAATGGTAAATTGCTTTCATGTTTATCCCAGGTTCAGTATTGACTCAACTTTAGGAATATCTGTTTCAATTTCGGTGCACATCATCTTTCTGCTTATTTGTTCACCAGCTTCAGGTTCTTTACGCTGTGAAATTAACAACGGAGGATGCTGGAAGAAAACTCAAGATGGCACTACGTTTTCTGCTTGTGTTGTAAGTCTTGAATTTGATGGAACTCCTCCGTCTTTCTGTTTTCTTGCTCACATCTTTGATATGATTATTTCTTTTGTGATTCTTTGTTCATTGGTTCTCTAACGAGTTTCAGGAAGATCGTTCACAAGGTTGCAAGTGTCCTCCAGGATTCAAGGGTGATGGAGTAAATTCCTGTGAAGGTACCTTCCTTCTTTTCTTTGTTATTGTGCTAGCATTAACTATTTGGTGGGATGCAGTTAGGATTTGCTGGCTCAACTGTATTATTGTTCTTCTCCTTGAACCATTATTGTTGATGTTTTTTAAGTCCTAGAGAAGAACTGCTCAGTGAAGATTATGCAAGTTTCCCTTGGCCGAGTTACTAGATGAGCAAATTCAAGATTTCATAGTCCTTTGATGTAATATGTGTTTCTTCCATTCCAAAATGTTCGTGGAACCCATCCATTGAACCTTGCCATCAATAAATAACTTGACAACAGTTTTGGTTTCTGGTTAAATGATTTGAGGAAATAATATTCTTTTCATATTTTAAATTTCCATGCACTTTATCAAAATTGCATATAGGGTATTAGTGCACTTGCTTCTTTATAAATTGCAAGCAACATGTCATTTTCTGTTGATGAAATAATGTAGATTATGAGGCACTCACCACATGTTCCATTTTGGCTTTTTTCTAGACGTGGATGAATGCAAAGACAAGGTAGCTTGCCAGTGTCCAGAATGCAAATGCAAGAATACCTGGGGCAGTTATGAGTGCAGCTGCAGTGGTGGTTTATTATACATGCGAGAACATGACACTTGCATAAGTGAGTATCCTCTGAGGGTTTCAAAAACTTGCTCCGTTAACCAAATAATCAACTTGCAGCTCAGTACTTGCACCACGTACTGCAAAGACCTTATTTTGAAGCATTTTTCTTTATTGATTTTACTTTTTAACTATGGTACAATTTTTCATTTTAAATTGATTGATTTGAAGGATGTCAAGATTTCCTTAATAGCTCTTTATTTTTTTTCCTTATCCTGTCACTGTATTTATCACACAAAGAAATGTGTGGTGAAACATAGTTTATGTTCTATTAGCTAACATAGAAGCTCAAATCTTATTGGAATCTGCTCTTAAAACTGGTAGATACTCTTCTGTATTTGGTATGAACCTGCATTTGAAAATACTGTAAAGCACACTAGAATTCATTCTAAAAGTGTCAATTCCAAGTTCACTCCAAGTTGGCACTGCATTTGGTTGACTATTTCTAGTATTCCTTTGCATTTCAGTTCTGCTTTGGCCACTGCCGCCTTAAAAGCAATTTTCAGTTTCAACTAAACTCAGAGATGAGACTAATTTCAGTTATTAGCTCTTGGAATCTGCTATGCTACATGGGATCACAAGCATTCCACAATACATTTGCTTCTGTCATGTTAGGTTAGGCCCCCATTGATTTATGTTTTACATTGATTCAGGTAATGCTGCTAGGGCAGAGTACAGCTGGAGCTTTGTTTGGATTATTATTCTTGGCTTGGCTACTGCTGGAGTTGCTGGATATGCAATTTACAAGTACAGAATTCGGGTATGTTTCTTTGAATTTTTATTCTACTCTATAATTTTCTGTAATGTAGAAAAACACATGGCACATGCACCATTTGTCAACTCATAGTAAACAAAATGGAACAGAACAAAAATATTATTTATGTATATCTTCTTTTGTGTGAGTGTGTGGGGTGGGGTGGGGATTGAAGGAAGGTGTAAAAGTGGGAAAAATCATGATGTACATGCCTGTTCATCCAAATTCCTAGAGTATTTGAGCCTGAAGATGCTGACTTACTAACAGATTTTATGCTGTTGAGATCACTTTACAGGATTTGTTTACATTTGAAATTATTGGTTGACAGGTCCAGTTTTTTATGCTAATAACAATAAACTGAATTTCATCTGTTATGAACTTTTGTGCAGAGATACATGGATTCAGAGATTCGGGCTATCATGGCACAGTATATGCCATTGGATAGTCAAGCAGACATCCCTGTTCATCATGCTCCCCGTGGGGACATCTGAAGGTGAGCTAATGCATCTAGTAAACCAGCAGCATCTGCAAATTATAAAGCTCTATCAGCTTTTATTTTGTTACCATTGAGTGTAATGTTTTTAAGTCGTCACTGGTAGCTATTTCAGCCAGCATGCTGCCACTCTTATATGTAAAAAAGTAATGCTAGTGGGGCACATAATTCCCAGGAGCACAGGAAATTTTCAATTTGATGTAAGATGCATTATGGTTAGGATTCAAATTCTTAGGCTATCTTCGGCTTTGCGTTCCAGTTTCTTACTGCCTTGGTTTTCAAGGGTTTTTCCTTTTTTTTCTACTAGATGCTAAATGAATTCCGAACTGCCCCTCTAGCTGGGAGAGCCATCATATGTCCTGTGAAGGTGGGCATTTTACATTGAATGGCCTGGATCTTAATAATAGTGTTGATTGTTTTTTAGATCAAATGTTTCTCCAGCATGTTCAAGGTAACTAAGAAACTGTTTGATCTTTCTTTACTTATCTGTGACAGTTGACCTGGCAGTAAAAATTTCTACCTTGATGACATTTTAACTTGTCTTCTAAAATAACAATAAGATGATGCTGCTTGCCCAAAAAAGGCAATCATGACTGGTTTAAAGCTTTTACTGGAAAACCGTATGGTATAAATTTATGCCTAAATGAGGTACCAAGTTCAAAAAATTACAAGGCAAACGCTATTAGCTTTATTTGCTACGTTTTCCCACCACTGGTAATTGCAAAGAAGTCTCCTACTAATTGATTTGTGATTTTGTGTCAACTCTAGAAATTATTGAGGAAACCTGAAGTAATGTTCTGCAAGTTCTTAGGAGCTATGACCGTCTATTTCTCCGAGGGCAGTGGTTAATGATAATTAATATTTACAGGGAAAGCCTTCTGGCTGGAAACAAGATTCTGCAAGCATTTTATATACAAGTAGGAGCAAAAACAAAATAACTAGCCACTATGTGATGAACAGATATCAATACAACCCTATGGCATTGGAGGGAGAAAACACCGGTAATTTCAGCACATCGAAGGAAAAGAAAAATCCACCAGAGCATTGTAACTTCTCCCATTCCCTGATAACACAAACTAAAATTGATAAAACACCCATAATCTGTAATCATATGCTCCAGAACCAAGCATTGTTTTATGGGATCCCATCTTGCTCTTCCAGAGCTACTTTAATCTCGTAAACCTTCTACCTGGAGGTCATAGGAGAAGTTATTTAGATCAGCTACCATATGGAAGTATGGAAGACCAACTTGGCAGCAATCTTACCAAATTTTTTCTAGGCATAACATTAATGACAGCAACTTGAGAGTTTTTTTTATTAAAGAAAATGCTGGAAAGAGTGGAGAATCATATTTGATGAAGTTTGCATCGCATACAACTATTAGTATTTGTGAGCAGGTGGACATTATACACACATTTACAAGTATGATGTCATTTGTTCAAGAAAAGAGTGACGGTTGGGTTGGAGGGAGGGAGAAGAAGAAAGACAGGCAATTCAACTGACCCGTGGAATAAATGCATCAACCTTCTGCTCCGTGTCCCAAGTCTGACCCTTTACTCTGCTTACCATCCAAGGCAATCTTATATAGATAGAATGCAGCCATTGCACCACTGAAAAGCAAAGCCACTTATCAGAAAACCAAACGCACATACAATGAAATAAAGGCCACTATTTATAAAATGCTTGACATTTTACATGTATCTGAAAATGGAGATAGTCATGTAATCTTATGGAAAGCCCCCAACCCCTCCCTCTATCCAAAAAATCAAGCATATACATAATGCAAGTCCATTCAGCCTCACAACTTAGAGCAGAACATGTGCACGACCATGCATGGATGCAGCAAGAACAGCACAGATACACCAGTTCCAGAAGCAGGATTTCTACTAACCAAGATGAAGAAAACAAAAGGTATAGCCTTAAAGTATCAGAAAAGGATAAACTCAGAGATGCTACGTGTAAAGAACTTGGCTAGACTGAACCATAATGAATACTAGATCTCGCAAGAGTTCACAAGGTATGAGATTAGCAACAGTTCCAGTATTGGATTGAGACTACTTTTGGTATTGGACCTATGTAACTTGTCTGGCGTTACTGTTGTAAGGCAAATAAGGCAAAGTACATTATTTCTATCTTAAACAAAAGTGCAGTAGAGGAGCTAGAATATTAACCATACACATAGCAATTCTTCTTTCATTAGAGAACAACTTTCATCAAAGGCTGCATGATGCAACTCCTGTGTAAAGCTCTCGAGAATCAAGTTGCAGATCCTATAACTTTTCCTATAAAATGTTAACCTAGAATTTTCTCTCATCAAAGTTCACACACTGTAGCTCCTTGTCAATTGTTAGTTTATACTTAATAAGTTTTACTTTTACAAGTGAGCCTTCCCATCTGCAACAATTGAGAACCTTAGCAACCTAAATACTAACATAAATAAAGGAAATATGATAACAAAAAAATTGGGGAACAAGGAACCTGATGAGGGTTGCAAGAGGAGTAAGAAATGAAGTTCTCTGCAAAAGGAAAAAAAAAAAAGGACAGATTGTTAGAAATTAAAACATAACAATTATACAGAACACCCTATAAACAAGGATAGATGATATGGCTGTTTGAAGAACAATTACCCGAGTCAGTATGATGCTAATGTCCCGAAGAAAGATGATAGCTGCTATTGCTGCAGGACCAAACATGCCAGTTAAATATACAACAGAAGATAACACTGAGAAAAGATATATATATATATATATAAAACCAACGATCATGCAATGACCCAAAATAATAGTTATTCTTTCTCGTCATGAAGTAGCTCACAAACTATTATTATTATCAGAAAACACAATCAAAAGGCTTTAAGGGGAAGAGCAAGAAGGAAAGAAAAGAAAATATCAGCCTACCCCAAAGCACCAAAAACATGTACTCACAAAACCTACATGGTTAAAATATGCAATGGACGCAAAAACCTATAGAAGCGGAAGAGCTAAGCTAGACACCAAAGCTCCTATCTACGATAGCACCTCATCCCTATGCTCTGAGACATTCTACACAAGGCACATGCTTTTAAATTCATAACTTGAGAGCATTCTTCGTTACATATGATATCATATTCCAGAACTTGTAAAAATGACCCGACCATGAAACTAATAAATAAGAAACAGAAAGCAGCCTGCCAAAGCCAAAATAGTTTAGAAGCTATCCAACAGAAGCAAATTGAGATTTTATTTCTTTTACATGTATATATTTTATTATAGAATATAACCACATACTAACCTGCCTGTCCTTTCAAGGCTAAGGAATATGGCTCTGCTCTTTTGTAAGATTTTAAACTTGATACACTTAAAGCCAGAAGCATGCCGCCAAGAATGACACCAAACCTAAGGGAAGAGATGCTTCCGGACAACATGAATGAGAGAAATCCAGAAGTAGAAAGTAATAAACCTGTGAAGCATAGGCAATAACATAAAAAAACATTGAAGCCATTTAAAAAAGTAAATACACTAAAAGGCCATTACCCAGTTCAGAATAACCAAAGTGGAAGTTGATGGGGGGGGGGGGGGGGGCAATTCACATAAAATCCTTACCTATTCAGTTAATAACATGGGTGTTGCTATTCCTAACAAATTCTAATTTACAACAAAGAAGGCCCATTCAACAAATTTGTATAAATGAATTCCTGTGGCGCACCACTCATACCATATGGTATTCCAAGATGGAAATCGCGGACTTTAGAAACATCGTTCAAATTATCAGTCGAGGAAGTTAATGTTTCAACAACCTCCTTCACTGATTCTGGAGAATTCTCTGTAGCCACCGTGAGTAACTGTATACTATCTTCACCAAATTCCTTTGCTAGCTCGCCCAAATCACTCTTTGCCTTCTCTGCTTGAATTTTTAACGTCTCTGAAGTTTCTTGCAAAACAACCATGGTTTTCTTTGAGTAGATCTCATATGCTTCTTGTGAAACACTTTGCAACTTCAAAGCTTGTTCTTTGAATGACTCCAGTGTCTGTTTCCATACTTCCTCTGATTCTTCGCCCCCTAATTTTCTATCTTCGCTTTCCTTTTCCACTTCAATCTTTGAATGCTTATAGATATTGCCCGCAAGAAAAAAAAAAATTAAGAGAGAACCCATTTATATCTCACTCCAATTCAATAGTGAAGAGAACTCGTTTTAAAAATCTCTCTTAAAATGCAAAAAGATACAAAAAGCTTTAAAATTTGGCACGGACAAGATGGAATTGATTAAAATTCAAAACCAAGTCAAACCATAAAAATTTCAGTGTTAATCAAATAATACAGCCTTTTCACGTTCAGCAAAAAACACTAACATCCAACTCAAAATCAACATTCAAAAAACAGAGAGACCCAGTTGAAAAACACATGAAATTCACTCAAAAAGAAATCAAATTTCAAAATGAAAACAGTAGAGACAATCAAAAGAACAGAAATGGGAGTTCTTACAGAATCCTCGTGAGAGGCAGCAAATGCCACGATTGGTCGATTCAACGAATTCCCAGAAAGAAAACCAACACCAAGCCCTTTTGGGACAAAAGCCCTTGAAGATTCAAAAGACAATCTGTGACCACTAGGTTTAAGCAATAAAGATTTGAACTTTAAAGATGGAGCTAACAAAGCCATTGAAGAAGATGAACAGAAAGGGGGTCTTTTCAAGGGCAAAGTACTACAGCCAGCAGATAACAACTCCATTGACACACTCATTTTCTTCTTTTTTGCTTCTTGTTTAGAGAGAAAGAGCTTTTGAGGTTTACTTAGGCGAGTGTCACGAGGGAAGAAGAGAAGCGAGGGTTTTAGGGGAGGACGAGGGTTGCTATAATTTAATTTTAAAAACAAATTATTTTCTTTATTATTTTAATATAATAGTGTTAAAAAAAATTTAAAAAATATTATTTTAATATATTTTTAAATCAAAAATATATTAAAAAACAATCACATCCTGCCCTTAAACCAGCCATCACATTATTATCTTAATTTTATTGAGGAAATATGTTCGGTGATTTTCTTGAATTTGTCATCACATGAGATAAAAGACATTATTTTGATAGTGCGGTAGTTTGATATATATATATAGATGTAATTTTTAAAAATAAATTTTAAAAAATACATGTTTAATTAAAATTACTATAAAATAAATTTTTATATATAAAATAAATTTTTATATATAAAATAAATAAAAAATATTATTTTAATTTTAACAAAATCAAAATTTAAAAAATAATTATGTGTAAAGCCTAGTATAAAATACATAAATTATTTATCTAATCAAATTATTTTTTTCTCTGTTACGATGAAACCAAATAGTCTGAAATGATTATCTATTTGATAACTTTTTCAATGAGATAAGATTTAAATTTCAATAGTTGGTAACAATTTTTTATTATGTAGGGAGGGGGGCGGGCTGGGTTAAAGTTTAACTTGGTCCTTGTAGTTTGAAATGAATTATTAATCCTTGTGGTATAAAAAATAATTACAAGTAGGTAGTCCAGTGTCGATTATTCTCAATTTTGTGCTATTTTTATTTATTTATTTATTAAAAAAAAGCATTATTCACTCATCAAATTTTCTCGTCTTATCTAATTCTTCTTTTAATTTTTTATTTTTCTAAAAATAAAAAACAATTAAATAGATTAGAGAACAACATGAAATTGATGGGGAAACCAGGTTATGGGAGGATTTATAAATATAAAATTAAATATGTATTTGTATAGAGATTAATTGATTAGTTTTGTTAAACCACAAAAATCAAATTATTATTTACTCCTCGAAATAGTTCAATTTTCACTTATTTTATTTTTTGTTGTTTATGGATGAAATTAGCTAATCTCATTATGTAGAGGTCAGCTTACTTGTATTGTTTGCATGAAATTAAAGGTCATTAATTTTTTTAATTTTTAAAAAAATAATTAATATTCTTTTAATTATAATACACATGAAATCATAGTTTTAAAACCCGGACCGGCCCGGCGGGCCGACCCAAGTCTGGGACCGGTCCGGGTCTAAGTAAAACCCCGTCGGAGAGTTGGCCCGGAAAAACCCGGTCGACTCGGGCGAGACTCGGTGTTTTGGAGTTCGATCTAGGTTTGGGATCTTGAGGAATGGCGTTAGATTCCTATTTTTTCCTTCTACCCCTAACAATTGATGACTGTAACTTGAAGAAAATTGAAGGTTAAATGAGACCAAACTCACCCTTTCAAGGGGGAGAGAGAGAGAGGCAAGGTAACAGAAAGAGGCAAGGTAAAAGTACCAGCACCACAAGCTTTATTACCATCAACAAATCCACAAAAATTTACAAAGAAAAGATGTAAAAGGGAGAGGGTTTGTGTGGTGTTTTTAAGCTTTAAAACATGGAGGCATCAAGGAGCAAGGATCGTGCTTCATAACTTACTAGTGAAAAAGAGAAGAAAGAAAGAAAAAAATAAGAACCTTTATGCCGACAATAGCATGAAGGAGGTTACTAAGACATTTCAAAAGACTTGCATCTGATTCAATAGCATGCAATAAAAGCAGATTCGTGCAAAAGAGCTTCTATGATTATGAGCCCAGAAGCGAGGTTTCTTCGCCAGATAGGAGTTGCAGCTGAGGTCGGGGTTTCCACCTTTATTTGGTCGTTCTGCTATGATGTAAGGTGTAGTCGTCCCGAGGCAACAGGATGTATGGTGTTCACCCTAGGGGAAAGTCTTTCAAAAAATAAGATGAGGCAGATTCAAAGAAAGTTGAGCTCTTTTGCTATGCAATAAATGAAAGCAAGAAGGAAGGAGTGAAAGAGGAGGTTAAAGTGATAGAGAAACATACAATAAAGTGATAGTGAAAGAGAGGGTTGACCCGGGTTAACTGGGTTGACCCATAAAACCCGAGACTCGGTTCTTTAGCCAGGTCAACCCCCAGGCTGGGTTTTAAAACATTACATGAAATACAGAGATATTCTGTTAATATTAGGTGACGTTTAAATTCAAAATTCTCTCTATCTGTTTTTCAAAATATATTTAATTAATAGAGCATGTTTTTTTCTTCTATTCT
>Ga0325400_1003571_pt1 | contig 14112 bp, 8 predicted proteins | sample PopdelMetagenome_2_FD_205662 | JGI IMG/M metagenome (GOLD analysis project Ga0325400, IMG submission 205662) | Populus deltoides microbial communities from Bellville, Georgia, United States - Xylem-PdKOR-R1 | ecosystem: Host-associated > Plants > Phyllosphere > Stem > Wood/Secondary xylem... | reverse complement strand
CAACGTCAACGATTCGGTGACGAAGTCGAAGTTCGACAACCTCTACGGTTGCAAGGAGTCGCTGGTCGACGCGATCCGCCGCGCCACCGACGTCATGCTCGCCGGCAAGGTCGCCTGCGTCGCGGGCTTCGGCGACGTCGGCAAGGGCTCGGCCCAGTCGCTCCGCAACGGCGGCGCGCGCGTGCTGGTGACCGAGATCGACCCGATCTGCGCGCTGCAGGCGGCGATGGAGGGCTTCGAGGTCGTGACCATGGACGAGGCCGTCCAGCGCGCCGACATCTTCTGCACCGCGACCGGCAACGCCGACGTCATCACCGCCGACCACATGAAGGCGATGAAGCCGATGGCGATCGTCTGCAACATCGGCCACTTCGACAGCGAGATCCAGATCGCCGCCATGTCGAACTACGAGTGGACCGAGGTCAAGCCGGGCACCGACCTCGTCAAGTTCCCCGACGGCAAGCAGATCATCGTGCTGGCCAAGGGCCGCCTCGTGAACCTCGGCTGCGCCACCGGCCACCCGTCGTTCGTCATGTCGTCGAGCTTCACCAATCAGGTGCTCGCGCAGATCGAGCTGTGGACCGCGGGCGAGAAGTATCAGAACCAGGTCTACGTCCTCCCCAAGCACCTCGACGAGAAGGTCGCGGCGCTCCACCTGGAGAAGCTGGGCGTGAAGCTCAGCACGCTGACCCAGAAGCAGGCGGATTACATCGGCGTGAAGGTCGAGGGGCCGTTCAAGCCGGATCACTACCGCTACTGATCGATCCCGTGGGGAGAAGCGCGCGCCGCCGATCTCCACATCCGTTCGCGCCGGGCCACGTCGAAGCACAGGCCTGAGCGCACGGCCTTCGACTTTGTTTGCCGGAGTCGATGGGGGTTGATGTTGAAGGGGCCGCGTTCCGCATCCGGAGCGCGGCCCCTTTTGCGTGCGCCCCCGATCGGATAGGCACCGCCCCATGACGGAGCAGCGGCGTTGACCGGCCTCGACGGCACCACCGCCGCGCTGATCGGCGCGATCCTCTTCGTGCTGCTCGGGCTCGCGGCGTGGCTCGCCTTCACCGGGCTACGCGCCCGTGCGCAGGCCGCCACCGCCACGTCCGAGAACGACCGCCTCCGCCGCCTCGTCGCCGCGGCTCCCGCGCAGGCGATGCTGGTCCGCGCCGACGGCCGGGTCGAGGCGCCGCCCGCCGTCGCCGACTGGTTCGGCCTGACCCGGCCGCCCCGCTTCCTCGCCGACCTCGCTGGCGAGGACGCCGGCCTCGCCGCGGACGACGAGCGCGCGCTCGCCGCCGACATCCAGCGGGTCCAGCGCGCCGGCAAGCCCTTCGCGCGGGCGGTGCGGCCGCAGGGCTCCTCGCGCACCCTCAGCCTGCGCGGCCAACGCGCCCCCGGCGATCTCGGCCATACCGGCGCCGTCCTCGTCTGGGTGTTCGACGCCACCGACGCGGAGGAGGAGATCGGCCGCCTGTCGGCCGAGACCGATCGTCTCGGCACCGCCTTTCGCGCGCTCACCGGCCTGATCGAGGCGGCGCCGCTGCCGATGTGGTACCGCGCGCCCGACCTCCGCCTCGCCATGGTCAACAGTGCCTATGTCGCGGCGGTCGACGGCTCGGGCGCGGACGACGTGGTCGCGCGGGGGGTGGAACTGATCGAGGGCTCGGGCCGCGGCGGCCCGCTCGCCGGCGCCGCCGCCGCGCGCGATGGCGAGCGCCCGCACGAGCAGGTCCTCCCCGCCACCATCGGCGGCGCCCGCCGTTCGCTGCGCGTGGTCGACGTGCCGCTGCCGACCGGGGGGGTCGCGGGCTTCGCGATCGACATCGAGGATCTGGAACAGGCGCGCGCCGGGCAGAAGCGCTTCGCCGAGGCGCAGCGCGGCATGCTCGACCGCCTGTCCGCGGGCGTCGCCCAGTTCGGCGGCGACCGCGCGCTGGTGTTCTGCAACCAGCCGTTCCGCCGCCTGTTCGCGATGCGCAGCGAATGGCTCGCCGACCGTCCCGAGTTCGACCGCCTGCTGGAACGGATGCGCGAGGCCAATCGCGTTCCCGAGGTCCGCGACTTCCCCGGCTGGAAGGCGGAGAAGCGCGACTGGTTCCTCCCCGCCGAGGAGGCCACCGAGGAGAATTGGCACCTCCCCGGCGGCACCCATCTCCACGTCGTGGCGCAGCCGCTGCCCGACGGCGGCCTCCTCCTGATCTTCGAGGATCGAACCGAGCAGGTACAGCTCGCCTCCGCGCGCGACACGCTGCTGCGCGTCCGCACCGCCACCTTCGACAATCTGTTCGAGGCGCTCGGTGTGTTCGCGGCGGACGGCCGGCTCCAGCTGTGGAACAACCGCTTCCGCGCGTTGTGGGGGTTCGAGGAGGAGTTCCTGGCGGCGCATCCCCGTGTCGACGCCTTCGCCGACGCCGCCGCGGCGCGGCTTGCGACCCCGAACCGCGCCGCGCTGATCCCCGAATACGTCCGCGCCGCCACCGTCCAGCGCCAGCAGCGCGGCGGTCGCGTCGCCTTTGCCGACGGCCGCCATTTCGAGTTCGCCGCGGTGCCGCTGCCCGACGGCAACGCGCTCTTCACCATGCTCGACATTACCGACAGCCGCCGCGCCGAACAGGCGCTGCGGGATCGCGCCGACGCGCTGGAGGAGGCGGACAAGGTCAAGACCCAGTTCGTCGCCAACATGAGCTACGAGCTGCGCACGCCGCTGACCTCGATTTCGGGCTTCGCCGAGATGCTCCACGGCGGCTTCGCGGGGCCGCTCAGCCCCGACGCGGACACCTATGTCGAGGCGATCCTCGAATCGGTCGAGCGGCTCGGCCATCTCGTTGACGACGTGCTCGACCTGACCCAGGGCGATGCCGACGACGGCACGCTGGAGCGCGCGGACGTGGATCTCGCCGCGGTCCTCCGCCAGGCGGCCGACGCGCTCGCGCCGGCGGTCAGCCGCCGGCGCCTCGACTTCGCGGTGGAGATCGCCCGGTCGGCGGGGCGGGTGATGGGCGACGCCCGACGGCTGCGCGAGGCGGTCGAGCACCTGTTGCGTCACGCGGTGGAGAACGTGCCCGGGGGCGGGCGCATCCTGCTTCACGCCGACGGGAATGCCGGCCACGCGCGGGTGATCGTCTCCGACAACGGCGCCGGCATGGATGCCGACGCCGCGGCGCGCGCGTTCGACCGCTTTGCCGAGCCCGAGCTGAAGGCGACCGGCGAACGCGCGCTCGGCCTCGGCCTGCCGCTCGCGCGCCAGTTCGTGGAGGCGCATGGCGGCACCGTGTCGCTGGTCTCCGAGCCGGGGCAGGGGACGCTGGTCACCGTCGAGCTGCCGCGGCGATGAACGGTATCGGGGCCAGATCGCCGATGGAGGGCGGCACCTTGAGCTCATTCCTGCATCCGACGGCGGTTTTCCCGACGATCGCGGCTCGGGCGCTCGCCCGAGGCTGGATGCCGGAACGGGTTCAGCATGACGGGGATGGACGGTGATCATCACCCTCGCTGACGCCGCTGCGACCGACGCGTTCGGCCGCACGCTCGCCACCCGCGTCGAACCCGGCGATCTCATCGCCCTTCGCGGCCCGCTCGGCGCGGGCAAGACCAGCCTCGCCCGCGGGCTCCTCGCCGGGCTCGGCCTAGCGGGCGAGGCGCCGAGCCCCAGCTTCGCGATCGTCCAACCCTACGACCCGCCCGAGGTGCGGCTGCCCGTCCTCCACGTCGACCTCTACCGGCTCGACGGGCCGGAGGAGATGGAGGAACTCGGCCTCGAAGAGGCGCGCCGCACCGCGCTGCTGCTGGTCGAATGGCCCGAGCACGGCGGCGTCGATCGCTGGCCGGGCGCGTTGGTGCTGGCGCTGGGGCCGCTGTCGGCGGGCGGGCGCGCCTTGACAGCGACGGTGCCCCCGGCTTGGGAGCGGCGATGGCCGACATGACCCCGCCGCCCGCTGCCGCCCCGTTCCTGGCCGCGAACGGCTGGGGCGGCGCGCGGGTCGGGCCGCTCGCCGGCGATGCTTCGTTCCGCCGCTACTTCCGCGTCATCGACGGCGCGCGGTCGGCGGTGCTGATGGACGCGCCGCCCCCGCACGAGGACCCGCGCCCCTTCGTCGCGGTCGCCCGCTGGCTGCTCGATCGCGGCTTCGCCGCGCCCGCGATCATCGCCGGCGACATGGACCGGGGCCTCGTCCTCCTGGAGGATTTCGGCGACGTGCGGCTGCGTGAGGAGATCGACGCCGATCCCGCCGCCGAATTGCTGCTCTACCGCCCCGCGGTGGACCTGCTCGTCGCCCTCCACCGCCATCCCGCGGCCGAGGTCGAACTCTACGACCGCGCCGTGCTCCAGCGCGAGGCGGCGCTGTTCGTCGACTGGTACTGCCCCGCGATCGGCCTCGGGGTCGACCGCGCGGGCTGGACCGCGGCGTGGGACGCGGTGCTCGACCACGCGCGTCCGAGCGCCCCGGTGACGGTGCTGCGCGACTATCATGCCGAGAACCTGATGCTGGTCGGCCCCGACCGCCGCCTCGGCCTGCTCGACTTCCAGGACGCGCTCGCCGGACACCCCGCCTACGACCTCGTCTCGCTGCTCCAGGACGCGCGCCGCGACGTCGACGAGGGAGTGGAGCAGGCGATGCTCGCCCATTACCGCGCCGCGACCGGCGTGGGCGAGGATTTCGCCGCCGCCTACCACGTCCTCGGCGCGCAGCGGAACGCCAAGATCCTCGGCATCTTCACGCGGCTGTGGAAGCGCGACGGCAAGCCGCGATACCCGGCGCTGTGCCCGCGCGTCTGGACCTATCTCGGCCGCGACCTGACGCAACCGGTGCTCGCCCCGGTCGCCGCCTGGTTCGACCGCAACGTCCCCCCCGACCAGCGAGGCGACCCGCTGGTCTTGTCCGCATGAGCACGCAGCGCCGGCTCCGCCCCGATCCGGGCGGCGCCGTCCCACACACCGCGATGGTGATGGCGGCGGGGCTGGGCAAGCGGATGCGCCCGCTCACCGCCACCCGTCCCAAGCCGATGGTCGAGGTCGCGGGCAAGCCGCTGGTCGATCACACGCTCGACCGGCTCGCCGCGGCCGGGGTGCGCCGCGCGGTGGTCAACGTCCACTACCTGCCCGACCTCCTCGAAGCGCACGTCCTCGGCCGCGACGACATGGAGGTGCTGATCTCCGACGAACGCGACCTGCTGCTGGAGACCGGCGGCGGGCTGATGCGCGCGCGGCCGATGCTCGGTGACGATCCGATCCTGGTGGTCAACAGCGACAATCTGTGGCTCGACGGCCCGGTCGACGCGCTCCGGCTGCTCGCCTCGCGCTGGGACGACGACCGGATGGACGTCCTCCTCCTGATGGTCCCTTATGCCCGCGCCCATTGCAACCGCGGGCAGGGCGACTTCCACCTCGGCCCCGACGGTCGCATCCTCCGCCGCCGCGCGGTCGGGCGGGTGGCGCCGTTCACCTATATCGGCATCCAGATCCTTCATCCAAGGGTCCTGACCGACGCGCCGGAGGGTGCGTTCTCGACCAACCTCTTCTGGGACCGGGCGATCGCCGTCGGGCGCGCCTACGGCCAGGTCCACCAGGGACTGTGGTTCGACATCGGCAGCCCGCAGGCGATCCCCGTCGCCGAGGCGATGGTGATGGATGGCTGACCCGGCGGGCGGGGTCCGCCGTCCCGGCCTCTACACCATCCCCGCGCACCGCGCGTTCGCGGACGCGCTGGTCGCCGGGCTGATCCGAAACCATGGCGGCGACCCGCTGACGCTCGCCCGCGGCATCGTCCTCCTGCCCAACAACCGCGCCGTGCGCGCGATCACCGACGCATTCGTCCGCGCGAGCGGCGGCGCGCTGCTGCTGCCGCGGCTGATCGCGCTCGGCGATCCGGAGGCGGGGGAGAGTGCGGGCGCCGCGATCGACCCGATCGGTGCCGATCCCATCCCCCCCGCGGCCCAACCCTATCGCCGCCGCATGGCGCTGGCCCGGATGATCGCGGAAGAGGGGTACGACCCCGCCGAGGCGATGCGCCTCGCCTGCGAACTCGGCCGCACCCTCGACCAGCTGCTGGTCGAGGAGGTAGATCCGCGTCGTCTGGCCGACCTCGACCTCGCCCCCGAGCTGACCGAGCATTGGCGCCGCGCGCTTGCCACCTTCCGGGTGGTGCTCGACCGCTGGCCCGCCGAGCTGGCGGCGATCGGCTGCATCGATGCGGTGGCGCGGCGCGGGCGGCTGCTCGATGCGCTCGCTGCCCGCTGGCGGGCGGCGCCCCCGGCCTTCGTGTGCGCGGCGGGCATCACCGATCCCGCGCCGCCGGTCGCCCGGCTGCTGCGCACCGTCGCCGAGCTGCCCGGCGGCAGCGCCGTCTTCGCCGGGCTCGACCTGTCGATGCCCGACGCGGAGTGGGACGCGCTCGGCCCGCACCGTCCCGATCCCGACACCGGGCTGGTCCGCCGCGCGATCGAGACCCATCCCCAGTTCCACCTCAAGCTGATCCTCGACCGGATGGGCGTCGCGCGGGCGGAGGTGGAGCCGTGGCGGGGCAGCAGCGACCATGACGCCGATCCCGCCCGCGGTCGCGCCATCGCCAACGCGCTCGCCCCCGCCGACTTCACCGGCCGCTGGACCGATCTGCCCGCCGCCGACCGCCGCCTGTCCGGGGTGACCGCCACCGAGTACGCCACCCCCGCCGACGAGGCGCAGGCGATCGCCCTGGCGCTGCGCGGCGCGCTGGAACGGCCCGGCCGCACCGCGGCGCTGGTCACCCCCGATCGCGCGCTCGCCCGCCGCGTCGCCACCCATTTGCGCCGTTGGACCATCGCCATCGACGACAGCGCCGGCCGCCCGCTCTCGGTGCTGCCGCCCGGCACCCTGCTGGTGGCGCTGGTCGAGGCGCTGGCGCAGGATCTCGCCCCGCCGGCGCTGCTCTCGCTCCTCAAGCATCCGCTGGTCCGCGCCGGTGATCCGCGGCTCGCTTGGCTCGACGGGGTGCGCGCGGTCGATCTACAGCTGCGCGGCCCCCGCCCGGCACCGGGATTGGCGGGGCTCGACGACCATCTCCAGGGCCGCGCGCGGGCGCTGTGGGAGGAGGCGCGCCCGTGCCTCCGCGGGTTGTGCGAGCTGTTCGCCGCCGGCCCGGTGCCGCCCGCGGCGGCGATGGCCTGCCTGCGCGAGACGGCGCACGCGCTGTGCGGGGAGGAGCTCTGGGCGGGTCCCGCCGGTCGCGCCGCCGCCGACCTCCTCGAACAGCTGGAGCGCGAGGCGCCGCACGGCCCCCCGACGATCGGGCTCGCCTCGCTCGGTCCCTTCCTGCGCACCCTCTTGGACGAGGTCGCGGTGCGGCCCCCGCGCGGGTCGCAGCATCCCCGCCTGGCGATCTACGGCCTGATCGAGGCGCGGCTCCAGACCGCCGACCTGCTGGTCCTCGGCGGCCTCAACGAGGGCGTCTGGCCGGGCACCCCGCCCCCCGATCCGTGGCTTGCGCCGCGCATCCGCCAGGCGCTCGGCCTGTCCGGGCTGGAGCGCCGCGTCGGCATCGCCGCGCACGATTTCGCCGCGGGGCTGGGGGCGCCGGAGGTGCTGCTGACCCGCGCCCGCCGCGACGCCGGCGGGCCGACCCTCGCGTCGCGGCTCTGGCTCCGCCTCCAGGCGATGGCGGGCGACCGCTTTCCGCGCGACCGGTCGATCGAGCATTGGCCGCTCGCCCTCGATGATCCCGGCGCCCACGCGCCCGAGCCGCGCCCGGCCCCGGTCCCCGCCGCCGACCGCCGCCCGCGCGCCATCTCCGTCACCGAGGTCGACCGGTTGAAGGCCGACCCCTACGCCTTCTACGCGCGGCGCATCCTCCGCCTGTCGCCGCTCGACCCGATCGACGCCGACGCCAGCGCCGCGTGGCGCGGCACCGAGGTCCACCGCATCCTGGAGGAGTGGTGGCTGGAGGACGGCTGCGCGATCGACCGCCTCCGCCCGCGTGCCGAGGCGATGCTGGCGGACGAGCGCACCCACCCGATGATGCGCGCGCTTTGGCAGCCGCGCCTGCTGGAGGCGATCGACTGGATCGCCGCGGAGGTCGCCGCCCGTGCCGGCCAGGGCCGCCGCGTCGCCAGCGCGGAGGGCAAGGGCCGGCTCGACATCGCCGGGGTCACCCTGTCGGGTCGCTACGACCGGATCGACCGCGAAGAGGGCGGCGGAGTGGTGGTGGTCGACTACAAGACCGGGAAACCTCCCTCCGCTGCTGCGGTGCGCGCCGGGTTCAGCCTCCAGCTCGGCCTGCTCGGCCTCATCGCGGAGCGCGGCGGGTTCGAGGAGGTGATCGGCCGGGCGTCCGGCTTCGAATACTGGTCGCTCGGCAAGAGGCGCGGCGAGTTCGGCTATGTCGAGAGCCCGGTCGATCCCGCCGGCAAGCGCGACAAGGTGCCCACCGCCGACTTCACCGCGATCGCCGCCGCCAACTTCGCCGAGGTCGCCGGCCGCTGGCTGACCGGCAGCGAACCCTTCACCGCCAAGCTCCACCCCGAGTTCGCGCCCTATGCCGAATATGACCAGCTGATGCGCCGCGACGAGTGGTATGGCCGGGACTGACCTTTCCGCACTGCCGCCGCTCAAGGGCGAGCAGCGCCGCGCCAGCGACCCGCACGCCCATGTCTGGCTGTCGGCGTCGGCGGGGACCGGCAAGACCCAGGTGCTCGCCGCCCGCGTGTTCCGCCTGTTGCTGCGCGGCACCGACCCGTCGGCGATCCTGTGCCTGACCTTCACCAAGGCGGGTGCGGCCGAGATGGCGCAACGGATCAACGCGCGGCTGGCGGCGTGGGTCAGGATGCCCGCGCCCGACCTGTCGCGCGATCTCGAGGCGCTCGGCGAGCGTCCGCGCCCCGAGCTCCAGGCGCGCGCGCGCACCCTGTTCGCCAAGGTGCTCGACGCGCCGGGCGGCGGCATCCGCATCCAGACCATCCACGGCTTCTGCCAGTCGCTGCTCGCCGCCTTTCCGGTCGAGGCGGGGCTGACCCCCGGCTTCCGCCCGCTCGACGCGCGTGAGGAGGCGGGGCTGGCACGTGAGGCGCTGGCGGGCATGCTCGCCGATGCCGAGCGGGAGGGGCGCGCCGCCCCGGTCGAGCGCATCGGTCGCCTCAGCCTCCGCTTGGGGGAGGGCGGTGCGGAGAGCTTCCTGCATGCCTGCGCGCGTGCGCTGCCGGCGCTCGACGCGCTTCCCGCCGGCATCCAGCCTTGGCTGCGCCGCCGGCTAGACCTGCCGTCCGGCGACGTCGCCGACGGCATCGCGGAGGGCTGCGCCGCGCTGGACGAGGAGTCGATCCGCGAACTCGGGCAGATGAACCGCGAATGGGGGACCAAGAACGGCCTCGCCCGCGCCGCGACCATCGCCGCCTGGATCGAGGCCGACAACCCCGAACGCGCCGCAACGTTGGCCACCCTCCACCTCGTCTGGGCGCGCGGCGACGGCGAGTTGCGCTCCTTCGGAAAGGGGCAGGCGCCCCAGCATGCCGACTATCCCGACATCGCGCGCGATCTCCACGCCGCCTGCGCCGCCATCCTCTCGCTCGGCGCCCGCGCCGCCTATGCCGACCTCCTCGCCGATGGGCTGGAGGTCGGGCGCGAGTACGCCCGCGCCTACGCCGGAGCCAAGCGCCGCGCGGGCTCGGTGGACTTCGACGACCTCATCGCCTCCGCGGTCGCGCTGCTCGATCAGCCGGGGATCGGCGAGTGGGTCCGCTTCAAGCTCGACCGCGAGACCGAGCATGTCCTGATGGACGAGGCGCAGGACACCAACGTCCAGCAATGGCGGATCGTCCGCGCGCTCGCCGACGAGTTCTTCGTCGGCCGCGGCATCTACGCGCCCAACACGCGGACGCTGTTCACGGTCGGTGACTTCAAGCAGGCGATCTTCGGCTTCCAGGGCACCGACCCGACGACCTTCCTCGCCGCCGAACGCTCGTTCGGCAGCCGCGCCGCCGAGGTGCTGGGCGGCGACGACCGGCCCGACCACGAGCGTGGGCTGCCGTTCGAGCGGCTGTCGCTCACCCACAGCTTCCGCTCGACCTTGCCGGTGCTCCAGTTCGTCGACGCGGCGATGGCGGCGACCGGCGATCCCGGTCTCGGCACCGACCTCGAAGCGCACGCCAGCGAGGTGCCCGGCCCCGGCGAGGTCGTGTTGTGGCCGCCGGTGTCGGTCGGCGGCAGCGACGGGGACGAGGAGGCATGGGTCGACGATGCCGTGCGCCAGGTCGCGGTGGACATCGCCCGAGCGGTCAGGCGTTGGCTGCGCGAGGGGCTGACGGTCAAGGGCCGCGCGCTGCGCCCGGAGGACGTGATGATCCTTGTCAAGCGCCGCGGCGACCTCGCCGCGCTGCTGGTGGCGCGCCTCTATGCGGAGGGTGTGCCGGTCGCCGGGGTCGATCGCCTGCGCCTCAACGCCCCGCTCGGCGTGCAGGACCTGCTCGCCGCGATCCGCTTCGCGCTCCAGCCCGACGACGACCTGTCGCTCGCGAGCCTGCTGGTCTCGCCGTTGATCGGCTGGTCGCAGGACGACCTCATGGCCGCCGCGCCGCGGGCGAGCGGCAGCCTGTGGCGGCATCTCGGCCGCACCCAGTCCGAGGAGCGGCTGGCCCCGCTCGCCGCCATCCTCGCCCGCGCCGACTTCTCGACGCCTTACCAGTTCCTTGAGGAGCTGCTGTCCGGCCCCCTGGACGGCCGCCGCAAGCTGCTCCGCCGGCTCGGGGCCGAGGCGCGTGATCCCATCGAGGAACTGCTCAACGCTGCGCTCACCTTCGAGGGAACCACGACGCCGTCGCTCCAGCGTTTTCTGGACTGGTTCGACCGCGGCGACGTCGACGTGGTCCGCGATCCTTCGGCGCCGCTCGACGCGGTGCGGGTGATGACCGTCCACGGCGCCAAGGGACTCCAGGCACCGCTGGTGATCCTCGCCGACGCCACCGTCGACCCTGCGCAGAGCCCGCGCTCGATCCTCCGCTGGACGCCCGACGACCTCGCCCAGCCGCTGCCCATCGTCCGGCCGCGAGCAGAGGAGCGCGGCGGCCCGCTCGACGACCTGTTGGGAGAGACCGAGCGGCGGGAGCGCGAGGAGCATTGGCGCCTGTTCTACGTCGCGGCGACGCGCGCCGAGGAGCGGCTGGTGATCGCCGGCGCGCTCGGCAGCCGGGCAGGCGGGGTGCCGCCCGAGGCGAGCTGGTATGCCGCGGCCTCCCGCGGACTCGACGCGCTCGGCGTCCCCAACGAGGGCGGCGAGCGTCGCTTCGCGGGCGACGGCCCGATCGCGCCCGCCCGGCCGCGACCGCGGTTCGTCAAGGCGACCATCGACGCCGCGCCCCTGCCGGACTGGATCCGTGACGACCCTCCGGTCGAGGCACGGCCGCCGCGGCCGCTGGCCCCCTCCGCGCTCGGCGACGACGAGGTCGCCGATCCGCCCCCCGCCGCGGCGATGCGCGCGGCGGCGGAGCGCGGGCGGCTGCTGCATGCGCTGATCGAGCGGCTGCCCGCGCTTCCGCCCCGCGACCGCGCGGCCGCCGCGGACCGGTGGCTCGCGCAGCAGGGGGAGGAGGACGCCGGCGTTCGCGCCGGCCTTGCGGCTGATGTATCGGCGGTGCTCGATGATCCGCGCCTCGCACCGCTGTTCGGCCCCGACGCGCTCGCGGAGGCGCCGATCACCGCGGTCATCGAGGGGGGGCTGGTGGTGTCGGGCACGGTCGACCGGCTGCTCGTGACCGATGCGCGCGTGCTGGTCGCCGATTTCAAGACCACCCGCCGTCCTCCCATGGGACCGGGTGACATCCCGGTCTATCACCTGGGGCAAATGGCCGCGTATGTCGCGGCGCTGCGCGCGATCTTTCCCGATCGCACGGTGGAGGCGACGCTGGTCTATACCGCCGGGCCGATCGTCTTCGCACTGCCGCCTGCGCTGCTCGACGCGCACAAGCCGCACTTGCCCCCGGTGGAGCAAAGCTAGCGTCGCAGCCGTTGAGCGCGGCGTCGCGTCCTCCTAGATGGGACGCAAAGGAGACAAGACATGGCGACCAAGCAGATCACCGACGCGAGCTTCGAGGCCGACGTGCTCAACGCCGACAAGCCGGTACTGGTCGACTTTTGGGCCGAATGGTGCGGGCCGTGCAAGATGATCGGGCCCTCGCTGGAGGAGATCAGCGAGGAGCTTGGGGAACAAGTGACGATCGCCAAGCTCAACATCGACGACAATCCCGACGCGCCCGGCCGATACGGCGTGCGCGGCATCCCGACCATGATCCTGTTCAAGGCGGGCGCTCCGGCCGCGACCAAGGTGGGTGCCGAGCCGAAGGGGCGGATCAAGGCCTGGCTGGAGGGATCGCTCTGACTGCAGCCCGTCGTCACCCCGCTCGCTCGGGGTGGCGAGGATCGCGTCAGCTCCGATAGTCGGCGTTGATCGAGATGTAGCCGTGGGTCAGGTCGCACGTCCACACGGTCGCGCGCCCTTCGCCGAGGCCCAGGTCGACTCCGATCTCGATCTCTTCGCCCTTGAGGTGCGCGGCGATGGGGGCCTCATCATAGCCCTCGACCGCCAGCCCGTCGCGGGCGACTGCCGTCGTGCCGAAGCGGATCGACAGCCGGTCGCGCTCGGCGGGCTCGCCCGCCTTGCCGACCGCCATCACCACCCGGCCCCAGTTGGCGTCTTCGCCCGCGATCGCGGTCTTGACCAGCGGCGAGTTGGCGATGCTCATCGCGATCCGGTGCGCCGAGCGGTCGCTCTCCGCGCCCTCCACCGCGATCTCGATCAGCTTCTGGGCGCCTTCGCCGTCGCGCACCACCAGCATCGCCAGCCGATGGCACAGGTCGGCGAGCGCGGCGCGGAAGGCGTCGGCGCCGGCGCTCTCGTCGTCGGAGAGCGTCGCGTTCCCCGCCGCGCCCGTCGCAAAGGCGAGCACCGTGTCGCTGGTCGAGGTGTCGCCGTCGACGGTGATGCACGAGAAGGTCCGTGCGTTGGCGGCCTCCAGCGACCGTTGTAGGAACGCCGCGTCGACGGCGGCGTCGGTGAAGACGAACCCAAGCATCGTTGCCATGTCCGGCGCGATCATCCCCGATCCCTTGATGATGCCGACGAGGGTCACCGTCCGCCCGTCGACGATGGCGGTGGTCGAGGCACCCTTGGGGAAGGTGTCGGTCGTCCCGATCGTCTCGGCGGCATCGCGCCACCTTGCCGGATCGGCTGCAAACGCCGCGTCGAGCCCGGCCTCGGCCTTGTCGATCGGCAGCGGCACCCCGATCACCCCGGTCGAGGCGACGAACACGTCCGATGGCAAGCAGCCGAGATGCGCCGCAGTCCTGGCGGCGATCGCCTCCACCGCGCCGCGCCCGCGATGGCCGGTAAAGGCGTTCGAGTTGCCCGCATTGACGACCAGCGCCCGCGCCCGGCCAAGCACCAGCGCCCGTCGGCACCATTCCACCTCCGGCGAGGGGCAGCGGCTCTGCGTCAGCACCCCCGCGACCGTGGTGCCTTCCGTCAGCGTCGCGAACGTCAGGTCGCACCGGTCCCAGGTCTTGTACCGCGCACGGGCGACCCGCAGTTCGACGCCCGCCATCGCGGACAGGTCGGGGAAGGGGAGGGCGAGAGGAGAGGCGGCATGAGTCATGCCGCGGTTCCTGCGGCAGGCGGGAGTGCCGGACAATAGAGATCGGCCTCAGACCGCCAAGTAAGCGAAGGCGGTCGCGCGCGTTGGGCACGGTTGTGCAGGGTTGGCTCACAGAACGCGACAGGTCCGCGCCGGTCCGGCGGCGCAAGCGCCACGCGCGCGCTCGCCCGCGACACGGATGTGCCGGTGCATGTCGGCGGAGGACGCCGTGCGCCTCGTCCCTCCGCCGGACGGCTGGCGCGGGGTCGAACGGATCGGCCATCACGTCCGTCCAGCGCGCGATCGCCGATCCCCACGCTCGGCCGAAGGGCATGCCGGCGAGCCGCGCGCGGAGCCGGTGTGCGCTGGCCCGCGACATGCCACCGCCGCGGGGCGGGATGGGGCGGGCCGTGCCATTCGGCAAGCTGGGTCAAAGACGCGCGCTGTAGGACAGCGGTTTCCCCGAGTGATCGTCGCCGGCCGCCACCGATGGACGTGTGAAGTGGGGGTGTCAGTCTTCGCCGATGG
>Ga0325400_1003568_pt1 | contig 14114 bp, 12 predicted proteins | sample PopdelMetagenome_2_FD_205662 | JGI IMG/M metagenome (GOLD analysis project Ga0325400, IMG submission 205662) | Populus deltoides microbial communities from Bellville, Georgia, United States - Xylem-PdKOR-R1 | ecosystem: Host-associated > Plants > Phyllosphere > Stem > Wood/Secondary xylem... | reverse complement strand
GTGCTCGGTCCCCCCCCCCCCCCCCCCCCGCCCCCCCCCCCCCCCCCCCCCCCCCCCCCCCCCCCGCCCCCCCCGGCGCCCGCGCGCCCCCCCCCCCCCCCGCTACCGTTAACGTCAAACTTTCAGGTTAAAGATTCAAAACTCCATTCTACTGGACTTCCCACCTCACCCAACTCCGAAAGAGTCCTCTCAACTAGAAAGGAAAAAAAAAAGAAAGAGGTAAATTAAAAAAATCACAACAACGTAAAAAGACTTTCATTTTTGTACCTCAAGAGTTGGAGGGAGGAACTTGGTTCCAACATTGAGGAACAACATGGCTAAGAGATCAGATTTTGCACAGAAGCTGTTAGAAGATCTCCGGTCGAGGAAGGAACGAATGGCTGTATCTCATAGCTCAGAAGGTTCAAAATCAGCTGCTCCAGGTTAGTATTCTATTATATTTCACACTTCATTTTCTTCAGCTCAAAAACAAAATTGAAAATTTAGAAGGCTTAAAGCAAGTAAGAGCTATGGTTTAAGACTATCACGCAACTTGAAAAGCTATCATGCCCCTAAACATGAAGAATCGCAAGTTTTTATCATCAGTTCAGTTCTCATCAGAAGTGTAAAATTAATAGCTAGGTCTCGAAACTAAATTAATGATTATTCTTACTCAATGACCTTACCTGCTCTTTTAAGTAAAGTATAAGAAGATTATTTGGATGGCCGATTTGGAATACAAAAGAGCAGCGATTAATAGAAAGTATGATATGGCTAAGTTGAAAAAATAAAAATAAATTCAGACACCTCGCTGATGACAGAAGCAGGGCCTGCCTTGCACCTTCATTCAAAAACGATAGAACAAGGAGCAAGTAACCTAGTCTCGTAGTAGGATAATAATGCTACTTGTGATGCAGTTTCCCAACCAAAAACTCTTGTGATATGCTAATAATGCTCTGTTCCAGAAAAATCTAAAAATGAACAGAAACTTGATGAAAACAGTGGCGAAGGGTAAGATGAAAGAAAACCAAATATTAAAGCTCGACACCCTCTCATATGTAAAGAACACAAAATGAAAAGGAAAAGAAAATCAATTCATCTATTGCAAAATATTTATATGAGAATTCCAATCTTTCAGTATTTTCTATTTTCAACAAGAATAAATAGGAAAAGATAAAAAAGACATGTTCTATAGTGTGAACTGTGTGAGAAGAAGCAATATTAGCGCTTTATTTTCAATACCAAGAGAAATAAAATGTCAGGCAATTATCATCTAAAACTAGATAGTGACATCTAGTCTTCTGGCATACCAAAATTCCCGCATTTTCATTACATAGTACGAAGTATCATCATTGTTTTCTCTGCATCGTGTGCCTGTGCAGATGTATATGCTTATTCCAAGCAAATACACAGAGGATCCAGAGATATGAAGACCCATAGAAGTGTAAGTATCATGGCTCAAGCTTATCACAGTTTTAGGTATTATAAATTTCCAATTTACTCGAACTGTTCCATGACCACAGAATGGCATTAGAAGTGGAAGTGTGCACAGTAGAACTAGTGGAAGTAATATATCACTCTCCATTGAAGAAGTTTCAACAGAGATTGTTCCATTTGGGAGAGGTCGAAACTCCGACCAAATAGGAGATCTGTCCATGGCACTGGCTTTTGCCCTTGAGAATGGCGGAAAGCTCAGAAGAATGGATTCGTCTGGCAATAGTTCAGTGCTAGGTTTCCTGCATCAAATTGCAAGAAGACCAGGGGAAGTAAGCAAGATGGAAAGAAGCGGTATTGATAGGCATCACTCTTCAAGCAACCGTTTTCCTACACTCTCCCATCTCCACATCAAAGAAATATCAAAAGGTGCACAAAAGTTAAATCAGATCCTGAGAGCTTGTTCAAATGGCCTTAACTTTGAATCATATTCATTAGAAATTGGCAAGGAACTACTCAAAGAGGCCATGGATTTGGAAGAGTCCTTGAGGATGCTTGTAAACCTGCAAAAAGCTTCAGAATACATGGTCTGCCCACAGAGCAAATCTCGTATCACATTGCTTGATGAGGATGAAGATGACGATGACACCTCTACCAAAAAAGCTGAGCATAACGAACTTGCTCTGCCAAGGTTCTCCTTCGACAAGCCCTCAAGAAATTCTCATTACATCCAGAAAGTTGAAAGGACTGATCTCATGCAGAGGATAATGGCTCTGACTTATTCGTCAGAAGCTGCAAGTTTCAACCATGACAAGCACAATTCAAGTACCTCAAATTCAGTTTCTCACAAGAAATCATCTAGCTATGGCTCAACTTCTAAGACCTTAGCAGCATTATCTGAACAGAAGAATCAGTCGAGTTCATCAAAATCCAATCCAGAGAAGGCGAGAATTCCAAATGTAATTGCAAAACTAATGGGCCTGGAGGAACTTCCAGAAAATGCAGATTCAAAGCACACAAAGAAAGAGTCAAGTTCCAAGCAGAAAACTGAAATGAATGTTACAAATAAATCTGCAGAAAGAAGCTCCACACGTGAACGCAAGACAAAAGATGCTGAGAATTCAGTACCCACAGTAAGAAAACAAAAGCAGATGCAGCCCAATCAGAATAAGATGCTTCAGGATCCAAAACATGCTTTGCAAGCAGAAAAGAATCTGCCAGATCACCATGCTAGCTTTGAAATGACTATGCATGACGGAAAGCAACCCAAGAAGGACGTGAATGGGACAAAACCAGAGAAAGGCTCCAATAAAGCTAACGTGAAAATGGAAAGGCACCAAAGCAACATCATCCAAATGAACCAAAGCACAGGAAAGCGAAAGAATGGTCAGGATAAAGAGAGAGAACAAGATAATACTAAGACCAGGGAGCAGAAAGGGAAAGAACAAGATGAAACAAGAAAGCTAATCCGAAAGCATGAGCTGCAGCAAATGGCATCACAGGCACAAATTGGGTCCGAAGCAGCAATTACATTGGAAGGGCAAACAGAGCACAATGCAAGCATGCTTAAAATAGAAAACAGAGATGAAAACTGGCAACTTTCCAATGATCAACCAAACTCTTCCAATGACTTTGGATTCCAACAGGCTCACACATTCCGAAACTTTCGACAACGAGACATAAAGTATCATGCAGGAGAGGGGGAGTGGCAGACTGCTAAGCAGAAGATTCAAGATAGAAGTCAAAAGGGAATTGAAGTAATGTCCAAGAATTTTCCCACCCCCATGAACGACATTCTGAATTTCCAAAAAAGACATTCGCTGATGAACCAGGCAACTCCTGGCAGTACAAGTTCTAGAGAATCTGTTGATGAAATGTCATCCAAAGGGTTTCCAACTAACAGGCACCATGAAGATCCTGTCTACGAAAGAATTTCTAATAAGAACCATGTTAAAGTGCAAGATTCAATGACCAGGTACTCGAATCAAGATTCCTCTCCAATAGATCCTAAATATGATATGATGGAGAAAAGCAGCACTCCAACTATGGAAGAAAAGGCAGCTCATTCACCAGCCACGCAGAAGGTGAGAAATACCATGGGACAGAAGGCAGAGACCCCTCGAAAGATTGACGAACTAGCGTCAAGAAAGAGTGGAACTCAAAACAGCTTGGCAAGGCAACAAAAACGTCAAACTTCTGCTTTGCAAGAAGGTAAGCAGAAAAGGCGCTGCAAACTTGGTGGATCTACAGTCGAACAAGTGACAGCCATCAGGTCCAGAGAAGCAGAGGCACGCGTTGTTAAATCCAGCAAATCAATGGCAAACATCCAGCAACCGAATGTGTTGGAAGATTTGCATAATAAAGATGAACAAGCTTCCAACTCCTATATTCCTGTGGAAGATGAAAGCCAAATCCTAGTTCCAAATGACAGCGTAAGCCCATTTGTTACTACAATCTAAGAACTTGATATGCACAGAATACCCTATACACTCGCACAAACTATAAGCCATGTCATCATAGATGACAATTCTTGCTGCTTGCTATTGAACTAACAAAAGCTCTTTTTTGGTTTCATGCAGTGTCAAAACACAATCTCAACAGTGACGAATGAGCAACAAGGTCAAGAATTGGGAAGAGATCAACTGCAATCTCACAACTTTGTTTTGAATTCACTTAATGGTAGATACAACTTTGCATTTTCAGTTTCACTTCCCAAAGTATTGCTCTCCTCATTTACATCATTCCGCATATCCTCCTCTGGTTCATCAACCACGTAGAATTAGTTTTCCCATATCAAATCTACCAATAAATCCCTATGCGCTCAAACCAACTTCTATCATTAAGACCATAAAAAAGGAGACGCAACACAATCTAATATCATTCTTCATTGTTGAAATGTTTGCAGAAACTCATCAAACTAGCAAAGATATCACATACCCCTCACAAGTGAAGAACCAAAAAGCATTGAAATTGGTGACACCAGAGCCGCTAAATGAGAGCGAAAATCACCTAAAGCGGATCCTGATAAAAAGCCAACTATTCCTTAACACAGCTGAGGCACTTTTCAAACTCAACATACCTTTCGTCGTTCTCCACGCTGGTAGTCAAGACTATCACGACGAAGAAAGCAAACTCATATTAGATTGTGGATACGAAATAATGAAAAGAAAAGGCAAAAAGCAAGAGCTCAGTGTCCATCCATTCATGAAAATATCAGTCACCTCTACTAAGGTAAAATCCTTGGACACCTTGATCAAGCTATTGTACAAAGACCTCGAGAAGTTAAAACTCTACTGTAGAAATGGTAATGCTGAATGTCTTATTCCTGTCGAAGACTACCTACCGAAAATGCTCGAATGTGATGTGTGCAACTGGGATATGGATGTGAATTGTATGTGGGACTGTGGCTGGGACAAGATGATGTTCGCATTTCTTGAAAAGGATGATGTTATACGGGATGTGGAGAAGTTCGTGCTTGATGGATTGCTTGATGAAGTTGCCAAAGATCTTCTACCAGTATTCTGATTGGACTGAAGAATTAGGACACTACAAAACTGTTTGAGCAGATTTCTTTTTGTCTTTACTTTATTATTCCTGTGTATATTTTAAAGAGAATTTTGTGTGAATTGTACATTTTTTACTTTTTGGCTCAACAATAGCAATGCTTATTTGCAGAGTTATATTTGTATAATACAAGAGAAGTTCAACCAGAGATTATGGGCCTGGATCAGCTTGCTAAGCTCGTCTCATCAAAAGATAATCATTTATTGGAATTAAATTTTAGTTGATAAGATTGGAAGCATATTCATTTATCAACTAATTTTAAAAATTTTAACAAGATATTATATAAAAGTTTTAATATTTTTATCTTCAATATATTAGGTATTAGGTATACATGTAATTGGGTTACTCATGAAAATACACACACTAAGTAAAGCAACTTTTTTATTTTTCACTATTATTTTCAAACTTTTTTCTTGCAATTGGATTCTTCTTCAGCCATTATCATAAAACCCGATCTGGTTTAGTGAGCAGGATCGAAATACAAATCCTTAGCCAAGTTCTACCCAGCAAAAAATCAAAATTATAATTAACCTGAACTACCTACTGGATCAACCGAGGATCTAAATATGACTTCTTCCATCTCACCTCCTTTGTTAATACATATACCAGTGGTTCACGAATGCTGTTAATGCTGTCGCTAAAATTTGGCATTATCCCCATTGTGGAGCCAGTCGGTGTTCGAGATTTTGATATTGATGGTGAACTTTGGGTCAAATTGCGGTTGACACCAACAGAGCCATGGGTGGGAGGGAGCTGTTTCATGGGCTTTTGTGTCACTCCTGAAGATCAAATTTGAATTATCACCATTTCGTTTGTTCAATCTAACGGGTTGGCCATTGTTATGGTCTTAAAGGGTTTATAAAAAATTAAAATTAAAAGAAAAAAAAGACTAAATCTTTTTAGATGATAGTGGTGATAGATTGATAGGCATTAAATTATTACAGATTATTACAGAAAAGAACTAAATGGTGTCTGTTTTTCCTGTTCATGCAGACTCAAATGGGTGTTGATTTTCATAGTGTTTTTTCTTTCCTTCTCTGTGGCGTGTGCCTTTGCACTTTCTGACTAGCTTTTCATTTAATTATCCTTATTATGCACTGTTTATACATAGAAGACAGAGAAAAAGGTTCTTCAATGATACATTAATTGCATCGGAGTAAATAATGATATGTCTTCAATACATGAATAGACAAGGGAAAGAGAATAGATCAAAGCCACGATGGAACAAAGAACGCAGAATAAAAGATAAACTTTGGACTTCTTCTCACCAAAAATCATGACTTTTTTTTCACCTAAATTCATGTTTTCTAATTCAACCATCTTTTTTTCAAGGCAGATCGACAAAAAAAGAGAGAGAGCACATGGCATCCAGAAATGAAAAAAGGGAAGCGAGACACAACGGAGAAGACAAACCTGCTGAGAGAGGGTTGAGATGGTTATGCTTCAATTCTTCTACCTTTTCTTGAACAAACCGATTGAAGAAAGATAGGAGTTGGGTGAGTGTTGCTCCATTTGTGGTGGATTTTATTTCTTCCGTTTATAATTTTTTTTTTCTCGATTTTAAATGCATCACTGCTGGGTTTTTTCCTTAATTTTTTCCACAGCAGGGATGTTCTAACTAGGAGTCAGTATTTGAAGAAAGACAGGAATTGGACGAGTGTTGTTTATCTGGGTTTTTTTGTGCTTTTTTTCTCGATTTTATTTCTTCCGTATGCAATTGGAAACATTTTTCAAGAATTACCATTGCTTTATTTCTGCATCGATTTTTTTTCTCTATTTTTAATTGATCACTGCTGGTTTTTGTTCTTATTTTTTGCGATATCAGGGATGATGGGACAGAGAGGGAAATTGGATCGAGTTGAGTCTTATTTTTCTCCTCCTTGATGATTTCACTCTTTTTAGTCCTTTTAACGAAGTTGCCACACAACACAGGTTTATGAAAGGTGGCCGGAAAGGCACCCATTTCTTTAATCCTCTCTCTTTTCCATGTAATATAACCACAAGATCAGAATTACCTTCTCTTTATTAATCCACTTGTACAAAACTCATGATAATATGCTAATGCAATTCACAATTAAAATTAAGATATCATCCTAAAAGTTAAAATAAGTTTGATAGGATTAAGATATAATGAAAATTTATTTAAAAACACTAATATTATTAGAATAAACCCAATAATATTACGAAACTAATTAATTTTCAATAAGTCAGATTCAGTTCATTTAAAAACTAAAAAATACAAGAATCATTTTTACATGTTAAAACTGAAAAATTCAGAAATATTATTTATCAATAGCTGTTAAAATTTAGTTTACATGAGTTTAAATAGTTCTTGAAAAATTAATCCTAATAGATCTACCCTAGTGGTTGTTTTGATTCACTTATAAAATTGATCAAAAAACCTTAAACTAAAAAGCGCATAATCTGATCTAAACAAGTCTTGGATCTTAGCTGAAAATAAAGTATTAATTAAACCTAAACAAGACTTGAGTTGTAGCTAACAAAATATAATAAAGCTCATAATATTAAATCTATGTTTTGTCATGAGAAGAAGAGAAGGAAAGAAAATATTTTATAACTAATTCAAGGCTTCTTTATAGCCTTCTATGCAACCTATTAATCCTAGAAACTAAAGGAAAAAGTAGCCGCCCATGTGGTTTTCAAATTGTAGTATGCTTCTTTTTTTTCTTTGCTGTGTTTTCTCCTCACTTAACAAGAAAATAAACAAAAATAATAAATTCTAATATTTAAAGGAAATAATTAATGTTTTCATACATAATAGAAAGTTTAAAACAAATTAGGAACACAAAACACATAGAAACATCATAAACACAAGACTGCTGAAAATTTAGAAAATTGCCAGCCTTGTTGTCAAAACCTCATGGTCCAAACAAGGTTGGATTAGACACCTCTTGCATATGGATAAGATGTACTAAGGCATTCTCTTGATGCTCCAATGGACCCTTCAAATCTGACTTGGTTGAAACATTCAAAACCAATGCATTCAATGCCTCTTTCAATGTTTTTGTCTTAGACCGAGTCATTGGCCCATTTGGAACATGTAATGGATTATTGCTGGTGTTCGTGGACTGATCCACATCATTCCCTCTCTCCTATAAAGGATTCAATCTCGAATCAAAACCTGTGACAAATAAAGTAAGATCAACAACATTAAAGGTAGCACTAACATCATAGTCACCTAGAAGATCAATTTTGTATGCGTTGTCATTGATCCTCTCTAAAACCTGAAATGGTCCACCTTCACAAGGTTGTAATTTTGATTTCGTTGGTTTGGAAATCGTTCCTTATGTATGTGCACCTAAATCTATTCATCGTGTTGGAAAACAACTTGTTTACACCTCTTATTTGCTTTAGAAGCGTACAAATTGTTTTTTTTTCTCTCGCTATTTGCAGTTGAACTCCCTCAGTGAGTTGTCTCACTATCTTTGTCTTCATTTCACGATCTAAACTTACCCTTTCTTTAAAAGATAAAGGAATTAAGTCTATAGGAGTTAGCGAATTAAATCCATAAATAATTTTAAAATGAGAAAAGTTAGTGGTCGAATGCATAATTTTATTATAAGCAAAAGGCACTTAAAAAAGGGCAAACATTCTTCTTAACTTTTCAAATTCTTTTGAATAACAACACACAAAAGTTGGGATAAAAATCTATTCACTACCTCAGTTTGCCCATTTGTTTGAGGATGACAAGTTGTCAAAAATAAGAGTTTAGTTCCCAACTTTCCACACAAAGTCTTCCAAAAGCAGCTAAGGAACTTAACATCACGATCTGACGCTATACTCCTAGGAATGCCATGCAAATGTACAATCTCCCTAAAGAACAAGTCTGCGAAATGAGATGCATCATCAATCTTATAGCATGCAATGAAATGCATCATCTTAGAAAACCTATCAACCATAATAAAAATAGAGTTTCTACCTTTCTTTGACCTAGGTAAACTTAAAACAAAGTCCATAGAGATATCTACCCACGGTTTAGTAGGCATACATAATAATGTATACAGTCTATGCGGTTGTAATCTAGATTTTGCCTTTCTAGAAGCAATGCATTGTTCACAAATTCGTTGCACATCCTTTTTCATCTTTGGCCAATAGAAATGTTCATGCAATACATCCAAAGTTTTTGTAACCCTAAAATTACCTATTAAACCACCCCTATGTGCTTCACGAACAAGCAATTCATGCAAAAAACTAGTAGAAACATAATATGTTCTCTTTGAAAAAGTAACCATCCATCAAATAAAACTTATTAAAAGCTGAATGTCCACATGCATTATAAATCTTGGCAAAGTCAAAATCATTAACATATAATTCCTTCACATATTGAAAGCCTAGCAATCTAGTATTCATGGTGTTTAGAATAACATACTTGCACGAAAGTGCTTCAGCCATTATGTTTTCTTTGCGTTGCTTATACTTGATTAGGTAAGGAAAAGTTTCAATGAATTCAATCCATTTTGCATGTCTCCTATTCAATTTACCTTATCCTTTTAGATGTTTCAAGGACTCATGATCTGAATGGATTATGAACTCTTTCGGCCACAAGTAATGCTGTCATGTCTTAAGTGCTCTTACCAACACAGAGTTTTTTTTTGTCATAAGTGAGATAGTTCAAAGTCACTCCACTTAACTTCTCACTAAAATACACAATAGGTCCCTGATCCTACATCAAAATAACATCTATTCTTATTCTAGACGCATCACATTCTATTTCAAATGCTTTTGTAAAGTCAGGTAAAGCCAAAATAAGTGCAGAGCATAATTTCTCTTTCAAAAGAACAAAAGTCAATTCTTGTTCCTTTCTCCATTTAAACCCAACTGACTTCTTAACAACTTCATTTAATAGTGCAACTAATGTATTGGAATCTTTCACAAAATACTTATAAAAACTAGCTAACCCTTGAAAACTCCTTACCTCACTTGCCGATTTTGGTGTAGGCCACTTCTAGATGGTCTTAACTTTCCCCTCATCCATCTTGATACCCTGTGTAGTTACAACATAGCCAAGAAACATAATTTTCTCCATGCAAAAAGTACACTTTTTAAGATTAGCATATAATTTCTCACTACACAACACATTAAGTACATTACACAAATGATTAAGATACTCAGTTAAGTTCTTGTTATAGATCATAATGTCATCAAAATACACAACCACAAACTATTCACAAGACCAAAAGATTGATGTCTTCTCCTAAGTGTAGGAGTGTCGAAGTAATAAATAACCTGGCAAGACCGGGGTCGAACCATAGGGAAGTTAACTATATAAATTATAAATAATAATAATGATGATGAGTTAAAGAGGACTTTGAGATGTAAGATTAATGTGAAGATTAAACAATGATAAAAATAGTTGTCAATGTTAGAGGATCCATTTGTAACATCCCCCAATTCCGGGATAAAAATAACCCTCTCATGTCAACCGAAAATAGAGAAAATTTTTTTTCTTCCCTTATATATATATATATATATATATTCATGGTTTTCATATTAAAATCTATCGAAATTTCGACGGAGTCCCCCCTATACCGGAAGGTTCCAAGTTATCAACATGTAACCTGTTTACACTTCTAATAACTCACATCTCATAACTTAATCCCGACCCAATCATCTTGGGTTTCAATTTCCACAAATATTCTAACACCTATGACCCATAATATTCATGATATACATTATATAACAAAATATCATTATGGATGGATAAAAAATAAATACTTAGACATGAAAAATGGTTATATGAACTATAGAGATTAAGTTCATTCAATCAAGTTTAAACATTAATTATACAAATTAAGTTATACAAATATTTTCATGTTTACAAAATACAAGGGTATACCCCCTATAACTTAAAATACAAGAAGGTAACATAAGCTAGGATCTACTTCTGTCGTGCATGTGATGTTTCTGAAACAAAATACATATTATTAAAAGGTGAATATCACATAAAAAAACAATAACACGAATATCTACAATTTCAACAAGGTAACATGCATTCATATTTTTTTCACTTCTCCTTTCTGGTTTTCATTAGAATCTCTTCCTTATTCAACTATTAATAATCGTTCCCTCTTTCACTATTAACCTCCATTCCAGACTTTATAAGATCAAACATGATTATCTTTGTTTGACACATTACCGATACCCTTTTCATTGGTATCATCATCATCATCCCGTAGGAGTCGATGCAAGATGATCCCTTTACCCGGGATCCTAACATGCACTAAATGTATGCTGGACAAAAAATGGTGATCCCCTTACCCGAGATCCTAACATACACTAAACGCATGTTAGTCCAAACGTGGCGATCCCCTTACCTGGGATCCTAATATACACTAAATGTATACTAGTTTACGCCTCAAAATCACACTTCTCATATTTCATTTGTCAGTGACAATTTCATCACTTAACAATTCACACAACAACCATAGGTTTATCTCATAAATTTTCCTCATTCAAGGATATGTTTTACAATAACCATATCAACAACCAGTAAGTCTTTCTTTTAGTCATTTTTTAATATTTTACGTTTTTCTCATTTCACCCATTATTATTGTTGTTCTTTGTCCAACCCCAGTTATCATTCATTTCTTTAAATTTAGACTGTCACTATCCAACTATTACTGTCTGACCTCTCCTCAGATTTTTAACTATATCTGGAGTTATAGAACTCCGATTCAAGCGAGATTAGTGACGTTGGAAAGCTAAGACATGAGGCTACAAGTTCTATGATTTAAGGAGAACCCAATTCTGCCTCTAAGATAGTCAAAATCGCTCATCAATAAATAATTGGACTGTTACTGTCTCGTTTTTGAATTGTTACTGTCTGACCTCTCCTCAGATTTTTAACCATATCTGGAGTTATAGAACTCCAATTCAAGCGACATTAGTGTCGTTGGAAAGCTGAGACATGAGGCTTCAAGTTCTATGATTAAGGAGAACCCATTTTTGCCTCTAAGATAGTCAAAAGTGCTCATCAACAAACACTTGGACTGTTACTGTCCAACTGTTACTGTCTCGTTTTTGAATTGTTACTGTCTGACCTCTCCTCAGATTTTTAACCATATCTGGAGTTATAGAACTCCGATTCAAGCGAAATTAATGTTGTTGGAAAGCTAAGACTTGAGGCTACAAGTTCTATGTTCAAGGAGAACCCAGTTCTGCCTTTAAAATAGTCAAAATCGCTCATCAACAAACACTTAGACTGTTACTGTCCAGCTGTTAGTGTCTCGTTTTTGAACTGTTACTGTCTGACCTCTCTTTAAATTTTTAACTATATCTAGAGTTATAGAACTCAAATCTATAATTTAACATTCAGGCATCAATTCATAATCGATTTTAAAACAACTCATGAGACCATGTTTAGAATATCTTACCCGATACGAATCAAGGTCTCGATCCCTCCTTTTCTTTCTAATGATAGCTGACCCTCCCCTCTTCTCTTCTTGTTCAATTTTTCTTGTTAATCCCTTGCCCACAAGTGTTTATTTCTATCTATAACCCTTAATCTTGGATGGGTTCTTGAAATTTGGTGTTTCTCTCTTGATCTGTAAAAATAGTTACCAAAACTCCCTCTCTTCTTTCTTCACGATAGTTGCAGATTTGTTTTTGGTAAGAAAAGTAGTATTTATGCTTTATAATTATTCTTATTTTCATTTAGGCCTCATTTTCTTTAAGTGTATTCGTTTTGCCCCCACTTATTTTTAGTTTAGTTTATTTTTTTTAATTTAATCCAGCCTTGATTATCTCAGGATTTACACCACTAATGGTATTTCAAATAAGTATAATATAAACTCTTTATTACTCAACTGAAAACCACACACAAAGGAGGTTCCAATTGCATGATTTGTCATTAAATAGCTCATTATAAATTATTAACATGATCATATTAATTATCTTATTTAAGTAACACCAAACTTTTAAATGTTGTCAGGAATTTATGATGCTAACTTATGTTAACAACAAATCAAATTCCTTTTATAGCACAGGTGTAGGTTATACCATACAACCGGCTATGAAATGTCAAGCATTTGTTATACCAAGTGCTATACAACATAAATTTAGATTAACCATTTAACAAGCAAGGTATTAAGAATTAATAAGATAAAAATGATAAGACATGTTAATAGCAAGTTGTTTAGGATATAATTATTGAAGTTCATATTGAGTTTATATTATACTTATCATAACACCATTAATGAAACATTTTCACCTTGACATAATAAACTTAGCTAAGCATAATGAAGAAGAGAAACATAAATAAACAAGAGGAGAATATGATTATATAAGTATAGTAAAGGAAATGAAAGGCATAAATAAGAGATTAATGAAAGCAAAACTTAAGCATTACATAAATATAAAGAAAGAGAGCAAGAACATGATATTGATTTGAAAACCAAGATGCCTAAATGCATGACAAATGCCTCCTTTTATAGACCAAAATTTAAAACTATTGATTTGATGACTAATTGTTGAGTGGGTGGCCACATCTTGATTTGGTGACAATCCTTATCTTCTTGTATGAACAAAAAGTCATTGCTAACATCAGAATTTGAACATATAGTCTTCATGAAAGTTCTAGGAAATTGTCTCAGCTTTCTAACAAAATAAGAATCGGCGCATTTGGACTCCTAGAACTAGAGATATGGGCTGAACACTGAACAATGTCTGGGCTGCAGGACAGATTCCGACTTCTTCGCTGTTGCTATCATTTGAACTCGAAAATGACACTTTTTGTAGCATCCCCCATTTCTGGGATAAAACCACAATCTCATGTCAATAGAAAAAAACAGAGTAGTTAATTTTTTTTTATATATATACATATTCATGGTCTTCGTATTAACATCTACCAGAATTTTGACAGAGTCCCCCCTATACTGGAAGGTCCTAAGTTACTGACATGTAACCTGTTTACACTTCTAACAGTTCGCATCTCATAACTTAATTCCCGACCCAATCATCCTGGGTTTCAATTCCACAATTATACTCACACCTATTAACCATAATATTTATGATATGCATTATATAACAAAAATATCATTATGGATGGATAATTTAAATAAATATAAATACATAGACATGAAATATGGTTATATAAACTACAACGTTAAATTCATCCA
>Ga0325400_1003567_pt1 | contig 14115 bp, 11 predicted proteins | sample PopdelMetagenome_2_FD_205662 | JGI IMG/M metagenome (GOLD analysis project Ga0325400, IMG submission 205662) | Populus deltoides microbial communities from Bellville, Georgia, United States - Xylem-PdKOR-R1 | ecosystem: Host-associated > Plants > Phyllosphere > Stem > Wood/Secondary xylem... | reverse complement strand
GGCCAGTCGCTGGCCCTGGACAAGCTGGGGATGGAGCCCGTGCTCGACCTCGGCATGCGGCTCGGCGAGGGCTCGGGGGCGGTCGCCGCGGTGCCGGTGCTGCGCAGCGCCGTGGCCGTCCTGCGCGACGTCGCCCTGCTCGCCGAGATCCTGCCGCCGTGATGCCGGACCGGTGAGCGACGGCTGGCGCCTCGCGGTCGGCACCCTGACCGCGCTGCCGGTCCGCGCGCCCGGCCGGGTCGACGCCGCCGTCGCCCGGCGCGCGATCCTCCTGGCGCCCCTGGCCGTGCTCCCGCTCGGGGCCGGCGCCGCGCTGCTGTGCCTGCTCCCCCTGCCCGACCCCGCCGCGGCCGTGCTGGTCGTCGGGTTCCTGGCGCTGGGCACGCGTGCGCTGCACTGGGACGGCCTGTCCGACACCGTCGACGGCCTCACCGCCTCCTACGACCGGGAGCGCTCGCTGGCGGTCATGCGGTCCGGCACCTCCGGCCCAGCGGGCGTCGTGGCCACCGTCGTGGTGCTCGGCCTGCAGGCCGGCGCCCTCACGGCGTACGTCGACAGCCTGCGCGGCGCGCTGCTCGCCGGGCTCGCGGTGTGCCTGTCCCGCTGCGTGCTGTGGGTCGTGTGCGCGGCACCGGTGCCGGCAGCCCGCACCGAGGGTCTGGGATCACCGTTCGCCGGGGTCGTGCCCACCCCGGTCGCGGTGGTCGGGGGCGTGCTGGCCGGGGTGGTGCCCGGCCTGGTCGTGCTCGCGCTCGTACGCCGCTGCACCGCCCGGCTCGGCGGGGTCACCGGAGACGTCATGGGCGCATCGGTCGAGGTCGGCCTCGCGACGCTGCTGCTGTGCAGCTGGTGGCTCGCATGACGGGGTCGCGCCGCGGCAGGTCAGAGCCGCAGGACGCGGCCCGTGACCACCAGGTGCACCTCGTCGCACGCCGCGCCGACCCGTTGGTTGACGGTGCCCAGCAGGTCGCGGAAGAGCCGGCCCGAGCGGTGCGCCGGCACCACTCCGAGGCCGACCTCGTTGGTCACCAGCACCACGTCGTGCGGGTGGTCGGCCAGCGCGGCCACGGCGCCGGCGACCAGCTCCTCGACGTGGTGGGCGACCTCGACGCCGGAGACGTCCCACAGGCCGCCGCGGTCGAGCACCGCGGTCAGCCAGGTGCCCAGGCAGTCGACCAGCACCGGTCCACCCGCCGAGGTGATCGCGGCGGGGAGGTCGGAGGTCTCGACGGTCGTCCAGGCGGCGGGGCGGCGCAGCCGGTGCGCCGCGACCCGGGCCGCCCAGTCCGCGTCGTGGTCGGGATGGTGGGCCGGGGCAGGCACGGGCCCTGGGGCGACGTAGGCGACCGGGTCGGTGGAGGCCAGCAGCCCCTCGGCGTGGCGGGACTTCCCGGACCGCACACCCCCGGTGACCAAGGCCTTCATCGATGAGCCCCTCCCTCTCCCGGGCCGCCGGACTGGCGCTCGGCTTCGCCGCCGACCGGCTCCTCGGCGACCCGCAGCGGTGGCACCCCGTCGCCGGGTTCGGCCGTCTCGCCACCGCGATCGAGCATCGCACGTACGCCGACTCCCGCCGCGCCGGGATCATGCACACCGCGGTCCTCGTCGGCGGTGCGTCGCTGCTCGGCACCCGGCTCCGCGGGGTGGTCGGCACCGCGGCCGCGACCTGGGTGGTGATCGGCGGCACGACCCTGGACCGGGAGGCCGCGGCGGTCGAGCGGCTGCTGCTCGCGGGCCACCTGCCCGGCGCCCGACGCCAGGTGGCCCGGCTGGTGGGTCGCGACACCACGACGCTGGACCAGGCGGTTGTGGCCCGGGCCGTGGTCGAGTCGGTCGCCGAGAACACCTCCGACGCCGTCGTCGCCCCGCTGGTCTGGGGCGCCCTCCTCGGCGCGCCGGGTCTGCTCGGCTACCGCGCGGCCAACACCCTCGACGCGATGGTCGGCCACCACAGCGACCGCTACGAGCGGTTCGGGTGGGCCGCCGCCCGCCTCGACGACGTGCTCAACCTCCCCGGGGCCCGGCTGACCGCCGCCCTCGCGGTCGTCCTGGGGCCCGACCACCGGGGCGCTGCGCGGGCGTGGCGCCGCAACGCCAGCGCGCACCCGAGCCCCAACGCGGGACCCGTCGAGGCCGCCTTCGCCGGGGCGCTGGGGGTCTCGCTGGGCGGCACGACGGTCTACCCGTACGGCGTCTCCGAGCGCCCCGCCCTCGGGTCGGGCCCGCCCCCGCTCGCCGACGACGTCGTCCGCGCCCGGCGGCTCGCCCGCCGGGTGCAGCTCGGCTCCCTGCTGGCGGTGGTCGCCGCTGCCGCTACCGCCGCCCGGTCGCGACGGAGTGGTCACGGACGACGCTGAATCGAGCCGGGACCGGGTCGTACGTGACCACTCGACCGCGCCGCTGGTCACCGACCCGCGACCCAGGCCGCCGCTGAGGCGGCGTCGCCCACGGTGACCACGCCCGGCGGCGCACCGGGGCGGCGTACGACGACGACCGGCACCCGGAGCTCGGCGGCGGCGTCGAGCTTGGCGTGAGTCAGCGGACCCCCGGAGTCCTTGGTCACCAGCACGTCGGCGGCGTGCTCGGCCAGCACGGCCCGCTCGCCCTCACGCGTGTAGGGGCCACGCGAGAGGAGCACCCGCCAGCCCTCGGGCACCGCGACCTCCGGCGGGTCCACGACCCGGACGAGCGCGGCGTGCCGACCCAACGGCCCCGTGAAGCGCCCGAGCGACTGCCGCCCGACCGTCAGGAAGGGCCGCTCCCCCTGTGCCGCCGCCGTGGCGGCCGCCTCGTCGTGGTCGGCCACCCACATCCACCCGGCGCCGGCGGGCTCGCTCCAACCCGGCCGCTGGAGGCGCAGCAGGCGCTCGGTCCCGATCGCCGCCGCCGCGTGCTCGGTGATCGTCGCGGCGAACGGATGGGTGGCGTCGACGACCACGTCGTAGGCCGCCGCCGCCTCGCGCAGTCCCTCGACCCCGCCGAAGCCCCCGATCCGGGTCTCCCCCACCGGCAGCCGGGGCCGGGCGACACGGCCGGCCAGGGAGGTGACGACGTCGTGGCCGTCGGTGACCAGCGCCTCGGCCAGGGCGCGGGCCTCGCCGGTGCCGCCGAGGATCAGCACCCTCATCGCGGCCGCCCGTCCAAGGCCAGGTCCAGGAGCGCGTCGACGTCGAGGTGCTCCTCGACCATGTCGCCCAGCAGCTCGAGCCTGGTCTCGCGCGCCGCGGGGAACGAGGCCCGCGAGGTGGCCCCCAGCGCCCGCTCGAGGTACGCCGCGCGGGCGGCGTCGTCCTCGAGCCCGCCGTGGACCATGGTCGCGGTCACGGCGCCGCGCTCGAGCTCGCCGCTCACCCGGCCGTGGTGGATCTCGTAGCCGCCGCCGTCGTGGAGGCGCAGCACCTTCTCGGCGCCGAACTCGGTGCGCAGGTCCAGCAGCCCCAGGCCCTCGACCGTCGTCGGCGGACCCTCGACCCCGCCCGGGTCGGCGACCGCCCGCCCGAGCATCTGCGCGCCGCCGCAGATGCCGAGCACCGGACGTCCGGCCCCGGCGTGCTCAACGACCGCCCGGTCCAGGCCGCGGGACCGCATCCAGGCCAGGTCTGCCACGGTCGCCCGGGTGCCGGGCAGCACGACGAGGTCGGCGCCGGCGAGGTCGTGCGGCCGCGCCGCGAAGACCACGTCGAGGTCGGGCTCGAGGCCCAGCGCGTCGACGTCGGTGAAGTTCGAGATCCTGGGGAACCGCACGACCGCGACCCGGCGCACCGCGGCGTCGCGAGCGCCGGCGCCGCCCGGCGCCGCCCTCCCCTCCAGGTCGAGGGCGTCCTCGGAGTCCAGCCACACGTCGGGGCGCCACGGCAGCACGCCGTACACCCGCCGGCCGGTGCGTCCCTCCAGGTCGGTCAGGCCGGGCCGGAGCAGGTCGAGGTCGCCGCGGAACTTGTTGACGACGAAGCCCGCCACCAGCGCCCGGTCGGCCTCGTCGAGGAGCATGACCGTGCCGTAGAACGCCGCGAACACCCCGCCCCGGTCGATGTCGCCGACCACGACCGTGGGGAGTCCGGCGTGCCGGGCCAGGCCCATGTTGACGTAGTCGCTGCGCCGCAGGTTGATCTCCGCCGGGCTGCCCGCCCCCTCCGCGACCACGACGTCGAACCGTGTCGACAGCGCGTCGAAGGCGTCGTACGCCGCCGCCGCGAGGTGGCGCCGACCGTCGACGAAGTCACGGGCCGAGACCTCCCCGGCGGGCCGGCCGTGCACGACCACGTGGCTGCGGTGGTCGCTGCCGGGCTTGAGCAGCACCGGGTTCATGGCCGTCTCGGGCTCGACCCGCGCCGCGAGCGCCTGCACCCACTGGGCCCGCCCGATCTCCCCGGCCCCCGCCTCGCGTCCGACCCCCGTGGTCACCGGGACGACCATCGAGTTGTTGGACATGTTCTGGGCCTTGAAGGGGGCCACGCGCACCCCGCGTCGGGCCAGCGCCCGGCACAGCCCGGTGGTGACCAGCGACTTCCCGGCGTCGGAGGTGGTGCCGGCGACCAGCAGCCCGGCCACCTCAGCGCCGCCCCGGCGGCACGTGCCGGAAGGCGCACCGGTCCAGCGCCGGGGGCCGCGGCCCGCCCGTCTGGATCCAGCCGACCAGCGCGTCGGTCGCCGCCGGGTCGAGCACCCCGCCGAGCCAGGTGTCGCGCCTGTGCCCCTTCTGCGCGTGGTCGCGGACGACCACCACGTTGGACCGGTCGCGCTGTGGGTCCAGGCAGTCGACGACCCGCACCCGGGTCGACCCGTCCCCCAGCGCGAGGAGCCGCTCCCGCTGGGCGTCGTGGTCGACGTCGGGGTGCTTCGAGTCGGTGCCGCAGCAGCAGTCGTGGCACAGCATCACCGTGCGGTCGGGCCCGCCGCGGCGACTCACCGGTCCGTCTCCGGCCCGCGCCGGACCAGGAACACGTCCATCACCCAGCCCGCCGACTCCCGGGCCCGCGCCCGCGCCGCCTCGATCGCGTCGACCACGTCGCCGACCCGGCCCGCGACCAGCTCCTCCGAGGCGGTGCCGAGGTTGGCGCCCCACCAGATCGACCAGTCCGACAGGTCGGGGTGCTCGGGCTCCGGGCCGGTGATCGTGATCGTGCGGTTGAGCATCACCACCACGTTGTCCTGACCCGCTGCGACCGCCTCGGCCAGCCGCCGCCCGGTGGTCACGTGCAGCGGCTCCCCCACCTCGTGCAGCACGATCGCGTGCCTCGCGGCGAGCAGCTGGACGCTCGAGACCCCCGGGACGACCCGCACGTCGAGCTCGAGCCGACCACGACGGCGTACTCGCTCGAGCACCCGGATCGTGGAGTCGTAGAACGCCGGGTCGCCCCACACGAGGAACCCCGCGTCGCCGTCGTGGTCGGCCAGGGCCGTCTCGTACGCCGCGGCCCGGGCTTCGTGCCAGTCCTCGACCGCCGCGAGGTAGCCGCCGGTGGTCGCCGTCGCGTCCGGGGCCCGCTCGCGCGGCGGGTCGACCACCCGGACGACCGGCGGTGCCGGGTCGAGGTGCCGCTCCAGCAGCCGGCCGCGCGCGGCCACCAGCGGGTCCGGCATCCCGGTGCCGCCGGCGGTCGCCGACTTGTCGGACACGACCAGGAAGTCGCACGAGCGCAGCGCTGCGACCGCCTCGAACGTCACCTGGTCGGGGTCGCCGGGCCCGACCCCGACCACGTGCACCCGCTTGCGGCTCACAGCCGTCGCACCGGGTCTCGAGGCTCGTCGCTGGCGCTCCCTTCGAGACGGCGCTGGCGCGCCTCCTCAGGACACCGCCTCACACCTCGACCAACGTGGGTCGAGGTGTGGAGGCCGCAACCCACGCTGGTCGAGGTGTGGAGGCCGCGATCCACGCTGGTCGTGGTGTGAAGACCGCAACCCACGCTGGTCGAGGTGTGAAGGCCGCGATCCACGCTGGTCGTGGTGTGAAGACCGCAACCCACGCTGGTCGAGGTGTGAAGGCCGCCAGGCCTGAGCCTCGAGACCACACCTCGACCGACGTCAGCCACGGTCCTCCAGGTCGCCCTCGAGGCTGAGGTAGACCTCCTGCATCGCGGCGAGCACGTCGGGGTCGGGCTCGGCCCACAGGCCGCGGTCCTTTGCCTCGTGCAGACGCTCCACGATGCCCCGCAGGGCCCATGGGTTGGAGGTGCGCATGAACGCCTGGTTGGTCTCGTCGAGCACGTACTCCCGGGCCAGCGTGTCGTACATCCAGTCGTGGACGACGCCCGTGGTGGCGTCGAAGCCGAAGAGGTAGTCCACGGTGGCGGCGAGCTCGAAGGCGCCCTTGTAGCCGTGGCGCTGCGTGGCCCCGATCCACTTCGGGTTGGCGACCCGGGCGCGGAAGACCCGGTTGGTCTCCTCCTGCAGGGTCCGGGTGCGCACCTGGTCCGGCGAGCGGGAGTCGCCCACGTAGGCCTGCGGGTCGGATCCGGTCAGCGCGCGCACCGTGGCGACCATCCCGCCGTGGTACTGGTAGTAGTCGTCGGAGTCGGCGATGTCGGACTCGGCGATGTCGATGTTCTTGGCCGCGACCTTCATCCGGCGGTAGTTGGTGCGCATGTCCTCGGCGGCGGGGCGGCCGTCGAGGTCGCGGCCGTAGGCGAAGCCGCCCCAGGCGGTGTAGACCTCGGCCAGGTCGTCGTCGGTGCGCCAGTCGCCGGACTCGACGACCTGCAGGATGCCGGCTCCGTAGGACCCGGGCTTGGAGCCGAAGATCCGGGTCGTGGAGCGGCGCACGTCGCCGTGCTCGGCGAGGTCGGCACGGGCGTGGGCGGCCACGAAGTTGGCCTCGTCGGGCTCGTCGAGGTCCGCGACCAGCCGCACCGCGTCGTCGAGCATGGCCAGCACGTGCGGGAAGGCGTCGCGGAAGAAGCCGGAGATCCGCACCGTGACGTCGATGCGCGGACGCCCCAGCTCCTCCAGCGGGACCACCTCGAGGTCGTTCACCCGCCGCGAGGCGGCGTCCCACCGGGGCCGGACGCCGAGCAGCGCGAGCACCTCGGCCACGTCGTCGCCGCTGGTGCGCATCGCGCTGGTCCCCCACACCGACAGCCCCACCGAGGTCGGGTAGTCGCCGGTGTCGTCGAGGTAGCGCTGCAGGAGCGAGTCGGCCATCGCCTGGCCGGTCCCCCACGCCAGGCGGCTGGGCACGGCACGGGGGTCGACGGTGTAGAAGTTGCGCCCGGTCGGGAGCACGTTGACCAGCCCGCGCAGCGGCGACCCGGACGGCCCGGCGGGCACGAAGCCACCGTCCAGGGCGTGCAGCACCACGTCGAGCTCGTCGGTGGTGCGGGCCAGCCGCGGCACGACCTCGGTCGCGGCGAAGGCCAGCACCTGCGCGACGACCGGGTCGTCGTGCAGCTCGGGGGCGGCAGCGGGGTCCCAGGCTGCGTCCTCCATCGCCTGGACCAGCCCGCGGGCCCGCTCCTCGATCTCGTCGACGGCCGTCGTGGCCTCGGCGCCCTCCTTGAGGCCGAGCGCCGTCCGCAGGCCCGGTACGGCGGCCTGCTGGCCGCCCCAGACCTGGGCCGCGCGCAGCACCGCGAGCACCAGGTTGACCCGGGCCTCGCCCTCGGGCGCCTGGCCCAGCACGTGCAGCCCGTCGCGGATCTGGGCGTCCTTGATCTCGCACAGCCAGCCGTCGACGTGCAGCAGGAAGTCGTCGAACTCCTCGTCCTCCGGCCGCTCCTCCAGGCCGAGGTCGCGGTGCATCTCCGCGGCGTGCATCAGCTGCCAGATCTCACCGCGGACGGCCGGGAGCTTGGCCGGGTCCATGGCCGCGATGTTGGCGTGCTCGTCGAGCAGCTGCTCGAGCCTGGCGATGTCGCCGTAGGTCTCGGCCCGCGCCATCGGCGGCACCAGGTGGTCGACGACGACCGCGTGGGCACGGCGCTTGGCCTGCGCGCCCTCGCCGGGGTCGTTGACCAGGAAGGGGTAGATCAGCGGCAGGTCGGCGATGGCCTGGTCGGTCGCACAGTCCGCCGACAGTGCGGCGTTCTTGCCCGGCAGCCACTCCATCGAGCCGTGCTTGCCCAGGTGGACGACGGCGTCGGCCCCGAACCCGCCCTCGCCCTGCGCGGCCCGCAGCCAGCGGTAGGCCGCGAGGTAGTGGTGGCTGGGGGCCATGTCGGGGTCGTGGTAGATCGCGACCGGGTTCTCCCCGAAGCCCCGGGGCGGCTGGATCAGCAGGACCACGTTGCCGGCGGTGATCGTGGCCAGCACGATCTCGCCGGCGTCGTTGACGAACAGCCGGCCCGGCCCCGGCCCCCACGCCTCCTCCATCTCCGCGCGCAGCGAGCCGGGCAGGTCGGCGGTCCACGCGGCGTACCGCTCCGGCGTGATCCGCACGTGCGCGTCGGTGAGCTGGGCGGTGGTCAGCCACTCCTCGTCCTGGCCGCCGGCGTCGATGAGCGCGTGGATGAGGGTGTCGCCGGCCATGGTGTCGTCGGCCTCTTCGAGGCCTGGGATCGCGCCGGGGGCGCCGAGGTCGTAGCCGGCGTCCCGCATCCGGCGCAGCAGCCGGATCGTGGAGACCGGGGTGTCGAGGCCGACGGCGTTGCCGACCCGGCTGTGCTTGGTCGGGTACGCCGACAGCATCAGCGCGACCCGCCGCTGCGCCGGCGGGGTCGACCGCAGCCGGGCGTGGTTGACCGCGATGCCGGCCACCCGGTCGCAGCGCTCCGGGTCGGCGACGTAGCGGGGCAGGCCGTCCTCGTCCATCTCCTTGAACGAGAACGGCACGGTGATGATCCGGCCGTCGAACTCGGGGATCGCGATCTGGTTCGCCGAGTCCAGCGGGGTCACCCCCTCGTCGGAGGCCTCCCACTCCTCCCGGCTGCTGGTCAGGCACAGGCCTTGGACGACCGGGATGTCGAGCGCCGCCATCCGCTCGACGTCCCACGCCTCGTCGTCCCCGCCCGCGCCGGCGCCGGCCGGCGTCGTGCCCCCCGCGGCGAGGACGGTGACCACGAGCGCGTCGAGGCGGGCCAGCTCGTCGTACAGGTCGTCGGGGGCGCTACGCAGGCTGGAGGAGAAGATCGGTACGCCGACCGCGCGGCCGGTGCGGTCGATCGCGTCGCACAGGTCGTGGGCGAAGGTGTCGTTGCCGCTCATCTGGTGGGCCCGGTAGAACAGCACCCCCACCCGCGCCAGGTCCCTCGCCGGCGGCTGGCCCGGCCGGTCCACCACGCCCCAGGCCGGCACCGGAGCCGGCGGCTCGAACCCCTCGCCGGTCAGCAGCACGGTGTCGGAGAGGAACCGGTGCAGCTGGGCGAGGTTGGCCGGCCCGCCCTCGGCGAGGTAGCGGTGGGCCTCGGTCGCCAGCCCGGTCGGCACGCTCGAGAGCTCCATCAACGCGGCGTCGGGCTGCTGCTCGCCGCCGAGCACCACCATCGGCATCCCGGTGGCCCGGATCCGGGCGAACCCGCTGCACAGGTCGGTCGGACCGCCGAGGACCCTCCCGACGACGAGGTCGGCGCCCTCGATCACCTCGGCCATCGACCGGTGCGCCGGTCGGCCCGGGTTGGCCAGGACCCAGTCGGCCCCCGAGGCCCGCGCGGAGAGGAGGTCGGTGTCGGAGGTGGACAGCAGGGCGATGCGGGTCACGCGGGCTCCTCGGGGTTCTCGGCCCCTGGGTCGACGAAGCTGCTACGTCCCGTGGCCAGTGTCTGGCTGCGACCGCACGGCCCCGAGGGGCGCCGGCCTCACAGTGGCGGAACCGCCCCGGGCTCTCACCGGGTTCCAGGATCCACGAGACGTGTGACGAGCAGGGTAGCCGTGACCAGCGCGACCACGACCAGTGCGCCCACCGCGGCGGCCGTCGCACCCCAGCCCCCGGCGGCCCACGCGAGCCCGACGAGAGCACCGAAGACGCTGGAGCCGGCGTAGTAGGAGCACACGTACAGCCCGCTGGCGCGGGTGCCGTGCCGCCCGCCGAGGACCGGCGCCCACCCGCTGGCGATCGAGTGCGCCCCGAAGAACCCACCGGTCAGCACGACCAGCCCGACCACGACGAGGACGAGCACGTCGGGCACGGTCAGGGCGACCCCGACCCCCATGACGACGATCGAGACGAGCAGCACCGGCCCGCGCCCGACCCGGTCGGCGCACCGTCCTGCGAGGGTGGAGGTGACGGTGCCGGCCAGGTAGGCCAGGAAGATCAGGCCGATCGCCGCGGCGGGCAGCCCGAACGGCTGCTCGGCCATCCGGTAGGTCAGGTAGTTGTACGACGCCACGAAGCCGCCCATGAGCAGGAACGGCACCACGAGGACGGCCAGCACCGACGGGGAGGCCAGCAGCTCGCGCAGGGCGTGGGGCGGACGCACCGCCGCGGTCTCGTCGTCCCCGACCTGGGGCGGCAGCAGCCACCAGAAGGCCGCGGTCGCGAGAGCCGCGGCCACGGCGACCCCGGCGACGGCGACCCGCCACGACGTGAGGTCGACGATCGCCGACCCGATCAGCCGGCCCCCCACGCCGCCGAGGGAGTTGCCGGAGACGTAGAGACCCATGGCGGTGGCCAGGCCCCCGGGGTGCACCTCGGCCGCGACGTGGCCCATCGCCACCCCGACCACCCCGGCCAGGCAGGCGCCGGTCAGGCCACGGATCCCGAGCAGGACGGCGTACGACGGGGCCACCGCGGCCAGGAAGGACAGCAACACGGCCGCGAGCAGCCCGAGCTTGATGATCTTGACCCGACCGACCCGCACCCCCAGCGCGGTGGCCGGGATGACCAGCAGCGCCAGCGCCCCGGTCGTCACCGACACGGTCAGGCTGGCCGCCGTGGGATCGACCCCGAGGTCGTCTCCGATCTGCGGCAGGAGGGGCTGGGTGGTGTAGAGGATCCCGAACGCGGCGAGACCGGCCCCGCCCATGGCCAGGTTCAACCGCCGGAAGCCGGGGGTGCCGGGCCGGTGCCGCCGGGCGTGCGCAGCGTCGCCGCTCCCCGCGGTCCCGGACCGGTCCGGCCGCCCGACCGGGGGCGTGCGCACGACGTCGTCCACTGACCCCACCGTGCCAGCCCGGCGGCCCCGCCTCCACCGGTTGTCTGACTTCCCACACCGCTACCGTCCTGGGAATGGACACACCCCGTCTCGATCCGCCGTACGCCGACGACGGCCGCTCCATGCTCGAGCGGATGCGCGCCGGTGACCCCTACGTCGCCGACGACCCCGACCTCGCCGAGGCCAGCCTCACCGCCCGCGACCTCGCCGCGGCCTACAGCGCTCTGAGCCCGCGCCAGCAGCACCTCGGCCGGCACCTGCTCGAGCAGCTGCTGGGCCACATCGGCGACGAGACCGAGATCCGGGCCCCGCTGTACGTCGACTACGGCTTCAACATCTCCATCGGGGCCCGCAGCTTCGTCAACCACGGGTTGACCGCGCTCGACGTCGCCGCCATCACCATCGGCGACGACGTCCAGATCGGGCCCGGGGTGCAGCTGCTGACCCCCACCCACCCGGTCGAGCCCGAGCCGCGCCGGGCCAAGTGGGAGGCCGCGCTGCCGATCACGCTCGGCGACAACGTCTGGCTCGGCGGTGGGGTCGTGGTCTGCCCCGGCGTGACCATCGGCGACGACACCGTCGTGGGCGCCGGCTCGGTGGTCGCCCGCGACCTGCCCGCCGGCGTGGTCGCCGTCGGCAACCCCGCCCGGGTGGTCAAGCACCTCTGAGGGCCGGCGGCGGCCGGATGAATCACCGGCCGGCCGGTGACCCATCCGGTGGACGTGGCGAATCGGGTACGCCGAGTGGTGGGGTCCCACGCCCGGTGCGACGGATGGTGCCTCTGAGCCGCCCACCCCACGGCGCCACCGCAGATCGCTCACCACACGGCCGCCACCCGGCAACCCGTCGCACCGAGGGCCGTCCCCGGCCCCGCGTCAGCCCGTCAGCCCGCCGTCTGCCAGCGCAGGTCCACGGTCCGCGAGCCGAGGTCTGCCCCGGCCACCCGGACCGTGCCGGCCTCGCCCAGCGGCAGGTCCGCGTCGCCCGTCACGGGTGCCTCGACCCCCAGGTCGCGCACCAGCACCTCCCCGAGGTGGGGGTCCTTCTCCGAGACCTCGACCACCACGGCCTCGATCAGCTGCCCCACCCGGGAGGACAACAAGCCCGCCTCCACGAGGTCGAGCACGCCCCGCTCGTAGGACCCGGCCCGCCGCCCCGACGAGGCCATCTCGCCGGGCAGGGCGGGCAGCGCGGCCAGCACCCAGTCGGGCACCGGGTCACCCGCGCACAGCGCGACGCAGACCTCCCCGGCGTACCGGTCGGCCAGCCGTCGCAGCGGGGCCGTCACGTGGGCGTACTCCGCGGCCAGCGCGGCGTGCCGCGGCTCGGCGGGCACCTCGGTGTCGAAGGCGACGTAGCCGCTGCCGCGCAGCAGCCGGGTGCAGGCGACGACCATCGCGGCGTGGGCGGGCAGCGTGGGGTCCAGCGAGCGGACGAAGTCGGGGTAGAGCTGCTCGGCGGGCCACTCGATGCCCAGCGCCCGGGCGGTGCGGTGGAGCCGCTGCACGTCGCGGGGGTCGGGGTCGGGCAGCGTCCGCAGCAGGCCGACCCGGGCGTAGACCATGAGCGAGGCGGCACCGAAGCCGGTGAGCAGGCTGATCTGGGCGTTCCACTCCTCGACGGGCAGCTGGGTGCGGAAGGTCAGCCCCCAGGTCCCGTCCTCGATCGTCACCTCCTGCTCGGGCAGGGGCAGGGAGACCCCACCCCTGGCTCGTTCGCGGGCCAGCCGGAGGCCACCGACCTCGCGGAGCAGCTGCAGCGACTCCGAGGCGGTGCCGTCGTCGAGGGCGGCCTGCGCCTCCTCGTAGGACAGCTGCGCGCGGGACCGGACCCGGGCCCGCTCGACCATCACGTCGAGCCGCTCGCCGTCGGGCCCGAGCCGGATGGTCCACAGCAGAGCCGGCCGCACCTGGTCGGGCAGCAGCGAGGCGGCGTCCTCGGAGAGCACCTTCGGGTGCAGCGGCACCTTGGAGTCCGCGCCGTAGAGCGTCTGGCCGCGCCGGTGCGCCTCGACGTCGACCGGGTCGCCCGCGGCCACGAAGGCGGCGACGTCGGCGATGGCGTAGTGCACGACGTACCCCTCGCCGGAGGAGTGACGCTCCAGGTGCAGGGCCTGGTCGAGGTCGCGCGCCGAGGCCGGGTCGATGGTGACGAGCGCGAGGTCGGTGCGGTCGAGGTCGGGCAGCCGGGGCGAGGCCGCGGCCCGCGCGGCCGCCTCCTCGACGTCGGGCGGGAACTCCGGGGCGACGTCCAGCTCCGCCTGGATCTGCGCGACGCCCTCGCGCAGCCGGGCGGTCAGGGTCTCGTCGCGGGCGCGGACCCGGACCGCGCGGCTGCTCGCCATGGGCCGCACTCTAGCCTCCTGCCGTGCTGGTGCTGCTGCCTCCGAGCGAAGGGAAGACCCCGCCCCGCCGGGGCCGTCCGCTCGACCTCGCGACCCTGGTCGCCCCCGACCTCGCGCCGGCCCGGCAGGCCGCCGTCGACGCGCTGGTCGACCTCTGCGAGGGCGATCCCGCGGCGGCGATCGCGACACTGGCCGTGCCCGCGACCCAGCCGGAGCTCGTGGCCCGCAACGCAGCCGTCGCCACCGCCCCGACCGCACGCGCCGACGCGGTCTACACCGGCGTGCTGTACGACGCGCTCGACGCGGCGTCGTTGTCGCCCGCCGCGAAGCGTCGCGCCGCCACCCGGGTCGCGGTCACCAGCAGCCTGTTCGGGGTGGTGCGGCTGGGCGACCGGATCCCGGCCTACCGCCTCTCGGGCGACGCGAGCCTGCCCGGCCTCGGCGCCACCGGGTCGGTCGCCGCCCACTGGCGCGCCCACCTCGGACCCGCGGTCCTCAGGATGCTCGGGAAGGGCCTGCTCGTCGACCTGCGCTCCACGACGTACGCCGCGTTCTGGCGGCCCACGGCCGACTCCCCGGACTCCGGCGTGCCGGCCGCGAGGGTCGCGACGGTCCGGGTGCTTCACGAGGCCGACGGCGTGCGCGGCGTGGTCAGCCACTTCAACAAGGCGACCAAGGGCCGGATCGTGCGGGCCCTGCTGGAGGACGGCCGCGACCCCCGCACCCCCGCGGCCCTGGCCGACGTGC
>Ga0325400_1003561_pt1 | contig 14123 bp, 5 predicted proteins | sample PopdelMetagenome_2_FD_205662 | JGI IMG/M metagenome (GOLD analysis project Ga0325400, IMG submission 205662) | Populus deltoides microbial communities from Bellville, Georgia, United States - Xylem-PdKOR-R1 | ecosystem: Host-associated > Plants > Phyllosphere > Stem > Wood/Secondary xylem... | reverse complement strand
TCTAAGCTTAACCCTCTTTTTGTCTTCTTAATTTTAGTAGTTAAACTCATCAATCAATCCTTTAATTTATGTGATATGCCTGCATTTAAGATGAATATTTACCATAAATTAAAGGTATCTTATATTATTGGACATGTTATTATAAAACATGCTCTAGTTAAGGACTTATTGATACTTCAAGTGCAAAAGGATGATATAAAACCTTGATAAAAATACACTTTTAAGTACTAATCAATTACCTACAACTAGTCTCTTACCTTTAAAATCTCTGATAAAACCAATACAATTAGGTTTCCTAGTGACCCTGAACCCAATAACTAGGTGGCGAGTCTTACGACCCCCCGACGTTGCACACCCATATGCGATAGGTTTAGTGGGTTTACTAGGATTGACTCGAGCCACTTTATTTTTTTTCTTTTTTTAATTGATTCCTTTTATTTTCATCCTTCAATATTTTTGCTTATTGAAAAATAGGCTTTCTATGTTATTTCATTTTGTTTTTGATGATATTATCATGCTCTTATAATCCAGGTTGCAGGTTAGTCAGGGTTGATCCAAGTCGATCTGATATGTTGTCGTCTCAATATTTAAAAAGGGTGTCGTTAAAGATGCATCAAATTTCTAATTTATTTTTTATTTTTTATGTTAAAATACGTGTTAGCAACGCCTTGCCTTTTTTAATGATTAAGAAAAATGATCTAGCCTGTGGCGTAACACAAGCCAAGGATCTAGTTATACAATATACTAAAAGGGCTCAATGCCCTTGTTACTGTTTACCTAGACACAAATCACTATCGATTGGAGTAGTGTAATGACAAAGTTGTCCTTGCCACATAAACTTGCAAAGCATGCAGTGGGGGGGGGGGTGTCTTTTTTCATGGGATGCATTTAGCATTGAAAGAATGGTTTAGGGACAAAATGATTAGTTCGGATTTTGCTGGGGTATAGTAAGGCTGAGGGCCCCAGGCGCTAGGGCATGGCATGGCTACCAGACACCTGGCACTATCATGCCCTAGGCGCTAGGGCCAGATCCACGCACCTAACTACAGACCCGCTTGCCTCTGCAGACACACGCGTCAGGGTCTGCGTAGGTTTGCTGACCCGGGCCCAGACATGCGCGCCTGAGTCTGCAGACCCTTGTAGAGAAGAATAACAAATTTGAAAAAAAAATTGAAACAAAATTAACAATAACAATAAGAATTATTATTCTTATGCTATTTTTATCATTAATAAATTTGAAAAAAAATATTTTTTTTTGGATTCAAGGAAACTCCGCCCATGGGAAAGCGCACTTTGTAGGCCTAGGTGAGCAAGTAAAACCCTGGCTGTTGCAAGCTCTTACAAGAGGTGCACACCCTAACTTGAACTTGAGACCTGCTGTGCAGATCTCAAGCCCTTTGCCATCACGCCACGCCCCTTAGAGACTTTTTGGATTCGAGGAAACCCTACCCCCGGAAATTGCACTTTGTGAGCCCAGGTGAGCTAATAAAACCCCGGCTGTCCCGAAAAAAATATTATTACTATCAAAGAAAAACCATAAATTTTATTTGAAGAGATTAAAAACTATAAAAACTTTGGTCAGACAAGTTTAATATTATTATAAATATTATTATTTGTATTATAAATATTATTATTTTTAATATAATTAATATTCTTAATATAATAATTAATAAATTTGAAAACAAATATCATTAATATTGAAAAACAGCAATAGATTTGATTTGAAGGGTAAAATTAAAAATTATTATTATTATTATTATTATTATTATTATTAAATTTAAAAAAACTATTATTACTATTAAGGAAAAATAATAACTTTTATATAAAGGGATTAAAAACTATAAACAATTGGGTTAGCCAAGTTTAATATTATTAAATTTGAAATAAATTTTATTACTATCGAAAAAAACATAGATTTGATTTAAAAGGTAAAATAAATTATTATTAACTTGGATCTGACATCCACTTCTAGACCCAAGAAACTTGGAGCTGGAAAGGGGAGTCAAACTCAAGTTGCTTGGGAGTGGCAGGGTGGAGACCCAAGTCTCTTGGGTCTTACAGCCCTGCCTGGCCCAAGACACTCATGTCAGGAGTCCGGGTCCAAGGCTAATGGGTTCGGCATTGCAGTCAAACCCAAGGCTTTTGGGTCTGGTGTTTAAGAGAGGCCCACTGCTTTTGGGTCTGGTGTTGCTGCCAAATCCACTTAAATTTGGGTCAGGCAAGTTTAATATTATTATTAATATTAAAAATAATATTATTTGTATTATAAATATTGTTATTTTTTAATTATAATTAATATTATTAATACACTAATTAATAAATTTGAAAAAAATATTATTAATATTAAAAAACAACCATAAATTTGATTTGAAGGGTAAAATTAATAATAATAATAATAATAATAATAATAATAATAATTATTATTATTATTATTATTATTATTATTATTATTACTACTACTACTACTACTATTACTATTACTATTACTATTATTATCATCATTATCATCATCATTATCATCATCATCATCATCACTAATAAATTTGAAAAAAATATTATTACTATCAAAGAAAAACAATAAATTTTATATGAAAGGATTAAAAATTATAAAAATTTGGGTCAGACAAGTTTAATATTATTAAATTTAAAATAAATTTTATTATTATTAAAAAAATATAGATTTGATTTGAAGGATAAAATCAATTATTATTGTTATTATTATTATTATTATTATTATTATTATTATTATTATTATTATTATTATTATTATTAACTTGGGTTAGGCTCCCCTTTCCAGCCTAAGTTTCTTGGGGGTGGCAGAGGTGCAGATTCAAGTCCCTTGGGTCTTGCAGCCACGTCTGGCTTAAGACACTTGGTTGGTCCGATATCCTGATTCAAGTCTAATAAGTCCAACGTTGTAGTTAAATCGAAGGTTCTTGAGTCTGGCATTTAAGAGGGACCCAAATCTCTTGGGTCTAGTGTTGCAGCCAAATCCACTTCAACTTGGGTCAGACAAGTTTAATAATAATATTAATATTAAAAATATTATTATTTGTATTATAATTAAAATTATTAATAAAAAAATTTTAAAAATATTATTAATATTGAAAAACAACCATAGATTTTGATTTGAAGGGTAAAATTAAAAATTATTATTACTATTATCATTAATAAATTTTTTTAAAAAATTTATTACTATCAAAGAAAAACCATAATTGTTTTTTGAAGAGATTAAAAAATATATGAACTTGGGCCATACAAGTTATATATTATTATTAATATTATAAATATTGTTGTTGGGTGTGGCTGAAACTCCAAGCCCAAGAGCCTTGGGTCTGGCTGCAATGCTGGGCTTTAGTCTCTTGGATCTTCATTTCAGACAGACCCAACACTCTTAGGTCTTAAATTCTTTTGATATTTTTTATGAAAAAAAAGTTGTCCCACGGCGTAGCCCGAACCACCTAACTAGTTTTTATATTAGATTTGGTCCTCATTATTTTGATTACTATTCGTTTTTTTTTTTTAATTTTGGATGATAGGAAATTTTGTTGACTAGAGTTAGGATTTTTTTTGTTGTTTTTAATTTTTTTTTCAATTTGTCCTTTAGTGTTTAATTCACTGGTAATTGATCTTCATAATTTTTTTTTCTCGTTATGAGTTTATCATATTTTTATTCAATTTTTGCTTTGTAATGAAATAAGATCACTGAGACTATTTAAGAATATTTAGAGGTTATCTTTTCATAATATTGACAGACATTTATTTTTTCAACTAATCATTGTTTTTTTTGATTTATTATTGTAGTTGACTTTTTTTTATAATTATATGATTAAATTAACTTAAACTCATTTGAATCAATGACCTGGATTCAAAATTAATAATCATCTAAGCATAATTTTTTATACAAGAAAAAAATTTACATAGCCTGCGGTGTAACATGGATTTTCTATTTAGTAGTATAACTATAACTTGTTAGAGGCACACTTGTGTAGATGTTTAGTTTATTTAGTTTTTTTATTATGATTTTTACAATATTGATCAAATCTTAGGTAAAATATTCTAATGAAATTAGATTATTTTACCTTGTTTTTACATTTTTATAGTCTTTTAGATATTGTTGGAAGATGTTTTTTGCAAATAAAGGAAAAAAAAAAGGGAAGGATTTCTTTAATATTAGAAATAACTCTTTTTTCTTTCTTTTTTTTTTTAAAAAAAAAACCTTAATAATCTAGGCTACAAAAGCAGAGTTGGCGTAATGGTTTTTCCATTTAATAAATTCCAGTTGGTTCGGGCCTAGATTGGTCAAAGCATGGCTGGTTAAATCTTGATCACCCACACTAGCATATTGCAAAGCCAAAATGAAAAATCCCAAGCTCTTACTGGCAGGTAGCCGCACAATCACATTTGCCCCTTCATTATCAGTTATCACACGATCCAATGAGAAACTGGCATTGGCCTCAACAACCTTTACAAAGAGGCTTCCATTCCATTTTCTATCTTTCTCCTCAGCAGAAGACGTTCACAAAATTTTATGATGTCAACACTCTGTATATTTTGTGGGGGTGAGGAGAGACAATCAAGCAATAATTTCCCGCATTTGGCGATTCCTTTCTTTCTACAATTCCAAATTTCCTCAAAAACTAGAAACGTTTAAAAGCAACAGAACCTTCAAAACTAACTTCTTCACTTTCCTACCCTTTTAAATTCTAGAAAGAGAAAAATTGTTTATAAGAATAAAGCCATGCGCCTTTCTATTTTGACTTCGAAGAATTCAAATTTCTTCTTTCATTCTTCCTTTCCTTTCCATCGTTCCATCCATAATTTCCCTTTCTTTTCTTCTATCCAATCATTTCATTCATTTTTGGAAACCCCCAGATATCTAAATCCAAAAAAAAAAAAAAAAAAAATCTCCTTCCCCCGTTAAATTTACCTTCTTTCTCCGTAACAGAATTAAATTCCTCTTCCAATCTCCAGCATTCCTTCAAGGTTCCAAACTTTTGGTTTATTAAGGGGATCATACCTTAATTTCCATCCTTACAAGTCTTTCTTTGATTAAACCTGGGTTTGTTTTCTTAATCATCAATTAATAAACCCCATCTAGGAAGTTTCTTGTTTCTTGATGTTTTTTCATGTTGTTTAACGTGTTTTGATGAAGCTTGTCTTTTGCAGTTTTTCCTTATTTATGATATAGATAAATGCAGGTGATGATCTATTATTACTATTACTATTCTTCTTCTGCTCTGTCACAAACTAGAAACTGAAAAGAAGCTTCTTTCTGATTCTCTCTTCAACTTTAAGCAATTTCTTAATCATTTAATCTCTTCATAATCCTCCTTTTCTTTTCTTTTTTTTATTATTTTATCATCAAAATCTCTACCAAATAGACCTTCCAATCCAACTCATCCTCCAGACAGGGGGATGTTTGTTTTACTAGTTCTCTTGTCATTTAATTTTTGACTTTTGCTTGTTTTGAAATTCAATTGATTTGAATTGTGAAAAGAAGGAATGGGTTGCGCAAGTTCTAAACAAAAGCGATGCAAGCATTGCCAGACACTGTATTCACCGGTGCCTCGAAGCTATTCAATGCATGTTGTTCATCCACCACGACAAAAAGGCGATAGCTACCATGTGGTGGCACTCACCTCCGCCACATTAGGTACACTCGCGCTTGATTCTGCGAACCAGAATCAGAATGGGATTGTTGATGTTGTTGTGAAAGGCGATGATCAAAGGAAGAATGTTAGTGATTTTGATGGATCGAATGGGTTTGTGAAGGATAGTAAAGAATTGAATAGCAAGGAGGAGTTTTCGATGGGACTAATTGAGGCCAAGACTTGGTCTAGTATGATCCAAGAAAAAATCCCAGAAGTTGTTCCAAGGACTCCAATTATGACATAACCTGGAGAGCCAGAAACTATCAATACTTGGGAATTGATGGCAGGGCTTGAAGATATGATGACTCCTCCTCATTTGTCTCATCGGTTTCGCAGTTTCTCTTTTGATGTTTCTCGTGATCCAAGATCAATACCTGATAGTCCCAAAATGAATTTGCAGCCGAATGGCACATTGTCTCCTGATAATAACACGCCTGGGTGGCTTCAAGTTGCAGATGAGGATGCTAATTCCAAGTGTCCGGAATTCGATCCTGAAGTCATCTCTACGTTTAGAAAATCATTGGAAGAGCTCTCTCCTACACATTCATTTTACATTAAGCCAATAGATAGCGAGAAACGGCCTCATTTTGCAAGCGATGATTCGTCATTGCCTGTGAATGATGTTGTAAAGGTAAATTTTGTTGCAAAAGATTGTGTGCGCAGTAAGGATAAGTTAGTTGTTTATTTTACAAGCTTGCGAGGGGTGCGCAAAACATACGAGGCTTGTTGCCATGTGAGGTTGATATTAAAAAGCTTAGGAGTTCGCGTTGATGAACGAGATGTATCAATGCATTCAGGGTTCAAGGAGGAGTTGAGAGAGCTAATGGGAGAAGGGTTTAGTGCGGGAGGGTTACCAAGAGTGTTTATTGGGAGAAAATACGTTGGCGGAGCAGAGGAAATTCGGCGAATGCACGAGGAAGCACAATTAGAGAAACTGGTTGAAGGATGTGAAATGTTGGGTGATGGTGGTGGAGGTGGAGTTGGAGAGGCTTGTGAAGCTTGTGGGGATATCAGGTTTGTGCCTTGTGAGACGTGTTCAGGGAGTTGTAAGATATATTATGAAGGTGATGATGAAGAACAGGAAGAGTTAGAAGAAGGAGAAGAGACTGGTGAATATGGGTTTCAGCGTTGCCCTGATTGCAATGAGAATGGACTAATACGCTGCCCCATTTGCTGTGACTAGTTTTCAGTGGATACTCAAGATTTTCGTTTCTCCCTAGTCTTCTTTTTTGGTTTCAATTTTTTCTGGGTTTTTCCTTGTGCGTTGTTTGTTGTACAGCGGGTTTTATGGGATGTTTGTAGGGAGGTTCATGTGGGGAAATGCACTAGAAGAAATAGGGAATAATTTATCCTAAGCAGGTTTATTAGATCCTCAGTCATGTATTCTGATGGTTATATACTTTTGACATGGAAAAAAAAAGGTCTTGTGTACTTCTTTTTCCCTTCCAGGAAGTTCAATATACTTGTAAGAGTGATAAACTCACTCTCTCTCTTGCTCTTTTGCTTTTCTAATTTATCTCTAGATTTTCCCTTTCTATACGTATTGATGAAGTGTTGAAGGAAGCAACATAATTCTAGATAAAGGCTATTGAGTGCTTGCTTTTGCCATGATTTTGAATTTCAGGTGCAGCTCTATTTTTCTCCATGTGTAATCACAGCTGTTTGTCACTCTTTTGTTGAAGACAATCATTTCTTCGCAAACATTTATAGGACTCTCTACCTAGGTCTAAAAAATGCAAGTATTCATGTGATCATTACATCTGTACTCAATTGGGAGCTACTTTGGAATCAAAACCGTGACATCTTATTTTTGGACCGTGACAAATTCACATGTCTTGCCTCAACTCAAAGGAACGGAACGGAAGTGGACGCATGCTGTCAGTTTGATTAAAACAACTTAATGTTCCTTAATATCGTATAGGACAGTGATTTTGCTTCAATTTTCTTGCGGACAATGAGAGACTACCTTATTCCTCTATGGAATATATCAATCCCTATAGAACTAAGCCAGTTGAATTGTTAATTGTTGCTTTTCTGTGTAATAAAACAGTAGGTAAAGAATTCTGGGTGCTCAGACTTGGCCAAGTGCGCTTGAGAAGAGCGGCAAGGTCAATCCTGTTTCTTTGGACTAACACAAGTATAAAAGAAGGCAAGGAGTAGTTGCCCTCGCACTTCTTTCAAAGTTTCGACTTGAACTTTTCACAAAATGACAAATTCAATTGAAAGGGGCACAATAAATGAAAAGGCAACTTCAGTTATAAGTTATAAACACCTCTTGGATTTTGTTTGTTGGTGTAATGAGCTATTGCATTGTATTTCAATAATAACAGTGGTTGGTTAATCAATATATCATTTTTTTATAAATTTTATTAAAAAATTCTTTTTTGAAATTTATTTTAAACTTATATTTTTAAACCATAACCCAAAAATAACTTTGATGCCAAACACACAATTATATTTATATACATACATCATTTACTAAATACCAAGAAATAACCTTGTCAAAATTAAGAATTTCCTTCTAAAATTAAAAAAAAAAGACTTAGGAGACAGATGATTATTCAATATATGGAGACTGTTGCTACCTATATTTAAAAAATAAAATTGTAGAAATATCTTCTTTTGGTTTTAAAGACTCAATATGTTTTTAAAGAAGTTAATCTATTTAATAGAGGGTTTAATCACAAAGAAGAGTAACTTGGAAGGTCAATTTTGTTAAGGACTCAATTGGAAGTTTGAAAAGTCTAATTTAGTCAAATTAGAGGCTTAATTGCATAAAATTAAAGTTTGGTGAGAAAATAGGGGCTTAATTGAACTTTCTATGAGCCAAGGATCACCTTGCAAAACGCGCGCGACTTGAGGGATCGAAATCAATAAGAAATCAGGGGTTAGATCGAAAAATTGGAAGTTTAGTGGTCATTCAGGGGGATAATTGAATAATTTAAAAATTAAGGACCATCTTGTAAAAGACGCTTGAATTTAGGGGTGACAAATGAAGTTGACAGGGATACAATTGTATGAAATTAGAAAGAAAGAGGAAAATTAAAGATAAAATAAAAAGAAATCAGGAGATGAAAGACTACTTTGAACCATGACATACCCCAAATCAAAAGGAAACCCTAATCTACAGGAATTAGCCAAAACAACACTGTTCAAGGTACTGTGCTTCTTCTTCTTTGGTTTTGAGCTAGTCGAGGGGGCACTTTTAAATGACTGAATGCAGCATTTCCGACCACCTCCAAGGATGAAACTACCATCATTCGACTAAAAAAACACCCCCTCTAAAATCCTACGTCCACAATATCAAATGTTTATGTCCCATTTTCTCCATAGATCTCCGCAACATCTTGTCCCTAGTAAGCCAAAAACACAGTGTCAGACTTTATGCTATTTGAGTGGACACTTTTAGATGAGCGACTATAGAGTTATAGACCTTCAAATTAAGCAAGAGTGGGTTCGGTCGAAAGGCATGCACCCCTCTACCAAGTCTAGGTGGTCTTAGGCGACATTGACATCGGAGATGCTCTAATTAAGTCTTAAATGCAGTCAACCTTGATAGGGTTAGTCAGTTGTAGAAGAGCACCCAACCTTCTGGTTGGTTCCCATTTAGAAACCTCTAGAAGGATCATATCAAGGGTTTAAAACCTTTCTCTTAAGATCCAAGGGCAAAAAACACTCACCTTGGTCCCCAAGCACCTTACAAAACCACCTACACCCAAAATCAGCACCCCCAATGGCAAAACCAATTAGGTTTAAGAAAACTAAAGAAAAATAGAGAGAGATAGAGAGAAAGAAAAGAAGAGAAAAGAGAAAAGAAACTTAGGCTAAAGGGAAAGGGTCCCACTGAAAACATTTCCTAAGCTCTAACTTTGATCTAAGGAGGTTTGAAAACAAGAAGAAAGGGAGGCAATACCTAGAACCAGTTTAGATTTAGATTTTCAAAACCAAGAAGGTATACACTTTCTTACCTTGAAAATGGAGTCCATGAGGCCTACTGGATCTTTCTTGTGTTTTCAATACTGAGTTTTGATGGCCATGACATATTTTTTATTACTCTCCTTTCATTTTTTTTTTATGTTAAACTTGGATCTAGAGCTTGCCAAAAATGGAAGCAAAAGGGTAGAGGCACCTTCTATTAATGAAAGGATAACCCTTGCTTATAAGTAAAAAACCTAACCATTTAAAGTGAGAATGGTCAGATTTTGAAGCCTTTCATGTGAAACCCTTATGCTGTTTTGAGTTAATAGTTTTTTTAGTTTGGGAATCGATCTTTTTTTTTTAGTTTTCATGTTATTTTGTTGTTTCTTTAGCCTTAACCCTGTTCCATATCAATAGCCTAGTTTGTGGGGATAGGAAGGGCACACTTTTGAGCCCAGAAATGACATTTCTAGGCGCTTTCTAAGCTGTCGGTTTTCTGGGTAGCTTTTCTGCATTTAAGGCAGATTCATCCGTTGAATCTTGCCTTAAATGCTAGCCCCGAATCTTGTTTGGTTTAATTTCTGTTTCAAATAGGCTCGCCTTTCATTTTTGATAAACAATCTAGGAATTTGGAACATCAATAAAAGTTTTTAAGAGGTTTAATCCTAGGGTTTCCGTTTTCAAACTAAAATCCTTTTTGGGCAAAATCGTGTCACTTCGTCAATCAACAAGAGTTTTGAACCCTTGATTCTTGATCTAGCAATGGTTGCAAATAGGAATATGCCTTTTTTTCATTCAAAATCCGCTCTGGATTGAGAATAACATTTTGAGGGAAGACGAAGAACATTCATTTGTTTGCTTTTGTTTTTTCTGTTTTGATTCGTTTATGTTCGAAAACTTTTAAGTTTTTGTGTTTTTCATCTTTTTGATCTATTTTTGTTTCCTTTCTTTCTTTTGGTTTGTTTATAGGTTGCCTCAATCGAGCCAACCCAACCAGGTCAACCCCAATCAAGTCAACCTAATCGGTTCAACCCTAGTCGGGTCAACCAGTTTGAGTTGACCGGGTTCCTTAAAAAAAGAAGAAAAAGAATATATATATAATAATAAAAAAGCCCTTTTGCTTTTCTGTTTCCTTCTTTTTTTATTTTTTTCATTAACTTTTCTTAAGACTTTTAGAAAAAAAGAAAAAGAAAAAGAAAAAAATATTAAAATAATATTTTGTGTTGCATATGGCAAAGTGTCTAAGAAATATAAAGAAAATCATATTGCGTAGTATTTACATACGAAAATTCAAAATACATATTTGCATGCATTTTAGGATTTAATAACCAGTTTATTAAATTCATGAGAATTTGGCCAATATTTCAATAAATTATTTTTTTTATTAATGAGAATTAATGGTTAAAAATCCTAGTATAGAATGGTGGACCTACAAGGGAGACTGTAATTTAAAATATCAGAGTTGACCAGAAATTTTTTGAAATTATTCTAAATATTCATCAATTTTAATCGAGAGTATTTTTCACCATAATACACAAAATGAAGAACTTTCTCCTAAGAATTTATTTGGGTACACGAGTCCATAATAAATTCTTAAACACCAGATTTATTCATACGAGTAAATCTTCATCCTAAACTACAGATAGACCATCAACTAGAAAACCATCAAAACCCCTAAACCACATCAAACCATAAAGCATCCTACTTCATATAGGGTGCGTTAGGGGTGTTAATACCTTTTCTAGCCACAACTAGTCCCTTACCCTTGAATTTCTGATGAGACCAATATACCTAGGTTTCTTAGCGACCCCGAACCAAACAACTAGGTGGTGACTCCAAACAACCCCCTTTCTAATTCCCCACCTTTCGCTAACGTGCGATAGAATGATGACTCCACTGGGAACATATTTGTTTTACAGTTTTGGACTGAGCTTTGCGTTTTATGTGGTTTATGTATTTGCAATGTGTTTAAATTTCCATACTTTCTTTTGTTTGCTTCATTTCTATTTATGCATAACATGTTTTTAGCCTATGCTTGCATAAATATTAAATGTAAACACACATTTCATACATTTTTCACTACTTCAAGATACATGTGAAAACTTCATGTTAGGTGGGGGTGTAACGACTTACCCTATGACTTTCAGTTAGGGTTTATGTTTGTGAAATCATCCAACTTTTTGTTGAGTGTTTGGACTGGTAGTAATTGGTACATGAGCCATCCCACTACCTACTGAGCCCCTATATTGCCTTCACAAGGGTGATCACCAGGACAACAAGAGACCCTTATAAGCTTAGATAGCGCCTTTTCCTATCTCATATAGATAAACTATAACCTATCCACAAGATATATCTCTTTTGAATAAACCTTGTTGCATTAAGACATACTTAACTTTGAGCATCTTGCCTTGTAGGATTCTGGACTGATAACACGACCTCCATTAGGAAAATGACTTTTATCGAATACAAGTTGCAACCTGAATCCTTGTAGCTATTAGAAGGGAATCGTCTGAGACTAAATGACAGTAAGTTTCCACCCATTAAAAGCATAAGCAGCTCCGGAAACGATATAAAAAAGCTCTTATCACATGTAAGAAATATCCGCAAAGATGAATTTTCTAAGAAATTTAGGAGATTGGTGGAAATCACAAAGGTGCCCATCCAAAATTCAGCCATTAAAGCTCTTTTGCATTTTTGGAACCTCGAGTACCATTGTTTCACCTTTGGAGATGTCGCACGTATGCGGTGTCGCATCGAATGTCCTTTTGGTATAATCCAAGTGTATATGGCGTGGGAAAATAGACAGGAAAAGGAATTCTTGTCTTTTATCAGTGGAAAGAGGGAATGCGAGTCGCCACCTAGGAAAACATCTTACGTATAAGTTCATAATCCTAGATACTAAAAGAAAACAAAATAATTTTTTTTGGTATTTTTGAAATATGGACCTAGTTCTCATGTCTTTAATAAATTGGTTATTAAAGCAAAAAATGCATGCTAATAAATAATTTTTTGAATTTTTATTTTGTATGAAAATAATATATGAAATTTCTTATATTTTTTAGAGACTGAGACATATGCATGAAACAAGATTTTTTTTTTATTGTTTTTTCTATATAATTTTTTTGCAACATTTTAGAGAAAACTAGGTATTTTAATACCGGATTTGTATCTTTACAATATAAAAATACAAATCAATATTAAGCAAAATTGATAGAAAATACGCAAGAAAACCACAAATGTTTTGAAAGGATTTTTGAATTTTTTGTTTGTTTTTTATATTATATAATATAATATTTATATTATAAATATATAATGGAGATGGGTTTGCCCAATGATATGCGCTAAGCCCATATTGGATGAGCTGAAATAGGCCCATAAGAAATTGGGCTGAGGTCGGCCAAAAGAGTTGGGCCAACATCGGCCCAAGACAAGGGGTTGGGCTGATGTCGGCCCAATAGATGTTCCTTCTCTTTTTTTTATGAGACTGGGCTAGACCCGACGCAACCATTTTGATCTGGGCCAGAACTGGTCCGACTTAGTGAACAGTGGAGAAACTCTCCACTATTCACATGCAACATGCATAGTGAAGAGTGAATTAATTCACTCTCCACTGTTCACTTGCAGAACAATAGAGCAATCAAAAGAGGAGGAGAAGAAGAAGAAAAAGAAGAAAAAGAAAGAAGAGAGGTGACACGACCAAAGAGTTGATGCCTTCTCTCAAGTGTAGGAGTGTTGAAGTAATAAATAATCCGACAACACTGGGGTCGAACCATAAGGAGGTTAACTGTATAAACTACAAATAAAGAAATATATAATAACAGAAAAAGGAGTTGAAGAGAGCTTTGAGATGTGATATTGATATAAGGATTTAAACAAATATAAAACAATTGTCAAGGTTAGAGGATCCACTAATGGTATTTCAAACAAGTATAGTATAAACTCTTTTTATTACTCAACTAGAAACCACACACAAAGGAGGTTCCAATCGGATTATAAATTGTTAACATGATTACATTAGTTATCTTATTCGAATAATGCTAATACTTGTAAATGTTGTCAGGTATTCATGATTATAACTTATGTTGACAACAAATTAAGTTCCTTTCATAGCACAAGTCTCGGTTCTACCTTACGGTTGGGCTATGAAAGTGCCAAGTATTTGTTGTACCAAGGGTTATACAATATAAATTTAGATTAACCATTTAACAGGCAAAGTATTAAAACTAAACAAGATAACAAATACAAAACATGTTAGTATCAAACATTAAGGTCCATGTTGAGTTTATACTATACTTATTCTTACGCCATTAGTGTAACCTTTTCACCTTGACATAATAAACTTAGCTAAATATAATGAAGAAGAGAAACATAAATAAACAAGATAAGAACATAAATAAGATATAAGTTAACTAAGTAAAGGAAAGGAAATGAAAAGCATAAACAAGAGATTAATATAAACAAAACTTAAGCATTACAAAAATATAAAGAGAGAGCAAGAACATGATCTTGATCTGAAAACCAAGATGCCTAAATGCATGGCGAATGCCTCTT
>Ga0325400_1003558_pt1 | contig 14127 bp, 4 predicted proteins | sample PopdelMetagenome_2_FD_205662 | JGI IMG/M metagenome (GOLD analysis project Ga0325400, IMG submission 205662) | Populus deltoides microbial communities from Bellville, Georgia, United States - Xylem-PdKOR-R1 | ecosystem: Host-associated > Plants > Phyllosphere > Stem > Wood/Secondary xylem... | reverse complement strand
ACCATTCAAACTTGCTGGGGCCCTCTTTCCCCCCAAAGTAATCCCCAACTCCTTTAATGATATTTCCTTCTACAATATCTCCAATAATTCGAACATTGCTGACCGATGGAGGTGCTGTCACAATGAAGCACAATCCTTCAGTATCCAATGCCATACTATTTGCATTTAAAAATAAATGGTGAAAATATTTAGCAAATATATAGCAGATATGACTACCCAATAAAGTCAAAATTCAGAGCATGAGAACAAACATTCTGAGTTTTCTATGAAATTTTAACTAAATTCCCAAGTCAACTGTTTGAGCCTAGAGGGTTGCATCCATTATTGAATTAATTATGAGTTGAGCGTAAAAGAGTTGTTCATGCAAAATAGGAGGATATCTCATCACTCATGCTAAAAGGAGGTTTGATTTTCAGGTTCATTCTTTGAATTTGAATAAATGAAAAATTACTTCCTCGCCTTTTCAAGGAACATACTAAGTTTCAAATGGTAAGTTTCAATTGACTTTTATTTTATACAAGAAAGTCAGAGAGTTGCACCAATAAAAACCTCAGAACAAAGAAAATAATTTGTCATGGATGCTAAAACGCTTGATCACAGGAAACTCATTCTGTTTAAATTCAATATAAGTCTTGGGGTGGGTCAACCTTTTCCCAACAGATATTTCTTTGGGATGTTTCCCTGATAAAGGGGAACCAAGCATAAAATAAAATAGGAAATTCATATACATCTAGGATAAACAATAAGAAATTGAAGAGAAAACAGCTCGTACACTAACTAATCAAGGATTTCATCCCCTACACACCTGCTTTAACAAAATCAGTATATTTATATTGAGGTTCCCCTTTGGCGCCTTCTTCTGTGACTGGGGTGTACATAAAAACCAAACTGGAATCAATGTCATCTAAAGTTAAACAATACTCCTCATCTTCTGCCCCTGCAATAACCACTGGGCTACTATTCCATCTTCTCCTCAGCCAACTGAAAAAAGGCAATGGTGGAGTTAAATTGCATATTTTGCCCTTGGATGTGTATATCCTACAACCACGTTATCAATCTTACCTAGCAACACCTTTCCCTGGAGTTCCACCACACCATGCAATCCCAGCATAGCCTTTGATAACATTTCCTTCCACCAACTCTCCTTGCACTTCAAGGTTCACAACCTTTGGAATTCCATTTCCTTTATAAGATGAAAAGGTGAGGTTAAAAGACAGTATGACGCAAGTTACATGGTTGAAGAAAAGGTTGGGAAGAAATTAGGTTGAAGGAAAAGTCATCATGTATTTTATACCATACTCTCTTTGACTGAGAATATCAGAACCTACAATTCCTTGAATGCTTGCATGTATATTTGTCTGTTTCTTCATTTCTAAAAGGGCTTTCTATTGTTGATGTAAAGCCACTTTGATGTAAATCAATAATTACAAATTATAAATTTATTCCGCTAACAATAAAATAACATGTTGATAACTTAGAAGCTAAATTAACAAGCAACTTATTCAATATCAACCATTCATTTAAATATATTAGAACAAAACATACCGGGTGAAACACGTGACGATAGGGCAAAAATAGGAGGATACTCTATTTCTCCCATTACGGAAGTACATTCCACTTTCAGAAATTTACCGATGTCTTCATGCTTTGGCCAGTATACCTAAGCATCATATGATACTATCAGCATAGCATAAGATGAAGATATCTGCTCAAACGTTTATATATGACATGAATCAATTACCTCTCCAGTGGCATCAGGAATGGCAGCAAAGCTTGAAAGTGCTCTTTCTCCCACAAACCATTGATACTTTAAGACTAACTGTGGAGCAGCACTTAGATTGTTGTCTTGAACAAAAACAAAGTGGCAGTGGCAAGCATCTCCTTCGAAAGGTTGATCTACCAACGCATCTTTGAGCAGATAGCCAGGAGGGAAATGCTCTTTCCATTGCTCATACATAAAGTGAAAAGTGGAGTCTGTTCAGCAGACCACAGTTCAAGGTTAAGAATTTCACCAAGGAACCTTCATGATTGGCAAGATCAACTATAATTACTTGTTGTGAGATAGCTTCACAAGTCACAGCAGCCTAATATTCACATTGTGTAACATAACATGACAGTGGAGATTCATAATGTGGCCCTCTTTGTGTTGCCTTATATGTTTCAAAGTCTTAGGTGGTCCAGCTATTTCCTCAACATGAACTCATTAACTATGTACTAAACCTGATACACTGCCTGCTCAGTAGTCCTCACAATGCAATCAAAGAATCAAAACAAGAACTAGATAGAGGTGCTCAACAGCATATATCTATTTATAGTTGGTTTTGTGATAGTTAGGCTGAGAGTGGTGGTTAAGAAGGATTCTCACTATGTTGATACAAATATAATATAACAGTAAGTTGACTGGTGTTTGTTGTGTAAGCAGCAGCCATATTTGTCAATCACCTTCTGTTGCTTAATCTGTGAGTCAGATAAATGCTTATGGAATTGGTGCTTGAAGCTGTGAAATTTATGGCAGGTGTAATTGAGGTGGACATGAATGCATGGAGAAGGTATTGTTCCCATTTAGGGAAATTTAAGGGAAAATTATCATATCTCACTTATTTGAATGATACTTGTCAGTAGCACGCACTATTGACATGTGGAACAATCTTTTGTTGGTGAGGAATATTACTGAATCCGTGTTGCTATTTCTATTGTTTAGATGCTCACATGTAATAAAGGTGGAATGAAGTACCATGGCATGCATTGAACCTAGAAATAGCAACTACCACCTTTGAAACTATTTTAATAAATCCCGTTAACTTTTATTCATCAAAAACTTTGTAAAAATTCATGTGCACATGCACAAAGCACATGAATTAGCATGTCCACATTCAGGTCATAATGCCTGCAGTTATTGATTTCAAAGGCATGGCCTCCATCATCACAGTAATTAAGCATTCGGTGATGGAGAACAAGAATAGGAGAATCAGAGCAGAGATGATAGAAGATAAGATGAGAGAAACAGCACCAAGAAAGAAGGCAGAAAAAGGAGCACAGGGAACTTTTATGAACATTTAACTATAATGTAACCTCAAGAAAATAGTAAAAAAAAAAAATCTAATACGGGGTTGAATAGACAAAATTAGCAAGCAAATGGAAAATAAGATAAAAAATTTAATACCCACCAAAAATCACGTGCAACTAATTAATAACTACGCAATCCTAGAACAAATTAAGCAAGAGAAAGAGATCATTGTCTAAATAAAGCAAGCATCTACCATAGGGGCTTCTCCACTGAGCTAGAAAAAATCAACATTGCTAGAGATGTGGTGATTTATTTGATGTAGTTTTCAAAGTCCAAACCAAGCACCAATATAGTGTGTTTTGCAAAATGAATACCTGCTGCATTCTCAGGGCGACAAAGCTCCCAACCATCTCTAATACACAATGCCGTGCATGCTGGATAACGCTTTGCAATTGCAACCTCTTCCCGGGAAAGATCTATCAGAATTTCCAAGTTTAGAATACAATGAAAAAAAGTAACAAAGTGAGTACTCTATTTTCAAGGTGGAGAAAAAAAGAAGAAGAAAGGCATTTGAAAGAAAATGAAGATGCATGTTTTGTTGTATATAAGGAGCAGAAATATCATTCAATCTTGAATAAAGGCATTTCGAAACATGCCAAGAATACCTCTATCATTAAACTTTTTCAAGGTAAGACCAACAAGCAAAATCGAGGCAGCTTCTAAATGAGGCATCTTAAGTATAGGATTCTCCTCCACTCGCAAATGCTGCAGCACAACACAGTATTAAAAATATGTATCTTCTTGGGGGTTTAAGAAAATGAACATGTTTTCATTAATATGTCATCAATGCATCAAATATTTGTCTCCAACTCTTACATCATTGTAAGATAAATATGTGTACAGAAGACGAAAAATATTCTAACTGCATGTCGATCCAAGAGAATTCAGACTATGCTGGCAGAAAGATGAACGCAAATGAAAATATTTCTGTAGTTTCTTCTACTCCCAAGTCCAAATACCACTGAAACAGATTTCGTTAGTCTCTAACCCTAGGCCATATTAACCTTAAATATTCTTGAGCATGAGGAATTATTTTTTTAACAAAGTAAAAGATGTATAAAAAAAAGGTTATTACCCTGAGCATTCTATGGTTTGACCGAGATTATACTTAATCCCTATAGTTGCACATATTAAAGGTTACACCCGCAGCTAAAAAAGGCCAGTAATTCTGTTAGTGAAATTACCAAAAAAAAATAAGATGTCCCAATATAAAATTAACCCTTGGAACCCTTCTCCTTGCAGCAACCACTCCCCCCCTCCCACTCTTTCTTTCCCTCCTCCTATGTTCTCTCTCTCCTAAACTACAAGATAAAACAACCATACAATTCTAAAGTCAAAACTCCCTCCCTCTGACTCCATTCTGCCTCTCTCTACACCAAGACCACCACTGCCACCCTCATCTTCACTGTCAACCTCTGTATCGCCTTAGACGTCAACCTTTTCAATGACAGCACATATGCAGTCAAACAGGCATGATAGAACCACCTTCAACAAGTTGACATTGCGATCTTCCTCCACAGCTGGCCAACCCCCAAGTGCCAATCAAGGTTCAATTCAATTCCAAATCAATAATAACAACCCTTTTGACCAAAATGCCTCCAACAGTCCTAAATTGATCACCTTTTGTTTGAATTGATAGCAAAAATTTGAACAAAAATGACCAATTTGAAACAGAAGTTTTATCTCTAGGACTAGAAGGATGGGTCTAAGCTATCTCTCATTTGTTTATATTTTGAGCTCAAATTTTTAGGTTCTTACTACTGTAGCTAGTTTTATGGTACCATCAATGTGGTTAATGCTGATGTAGGCAAGTCTGTCTGACTTCAAAATTGATTGAGCATGGCAGTAAAGAATGTGAAAATACAAGACTAGTTCAGCAACTATGCGTCTCCAGAAGTTAAAAGGCAGAATCAAAGAACTTAAAACTAACCTCAAGGGATGGTAGGTGCGGGAAACCCTTCAGAGTTGTTATTTTGTTTTTGCTGGCAGCTAACACCTGAAGAAGTAAAAGAAGGTGAAAACATTAAAGATAGTGATTCAATCACGAATTTAAAATAAGCTGGAGTATTATTAGACAGCATGAACACCTGTAGTCGAGGTTGGCCTGCCATTGACAGAGACTTTAACTTGTTTTGAGCGACCGAAAGAAACTTAAAATGAAAAGCAAGACATCAAACCATAATTACTTTTGCGTGCGGATATAGAAGTCCATTATCAATCATGAATTGCAATAGCCAATCAGCAAGGCTGCAACAATTTAAAGGCTTACCTCCAGGTTAGGAAGCTGAGGAAGGTTTACAAGTGACGTGATTTGATTCCCAGCAAGATAGAGTTGCTACAGGTAATAGATATTTCGCCACCTTGTTAAATAAACCATCACAAGCTATAGTCTATTATAATAATGAAACTTCCGTGATGACTGGACATGAGAAACAAACCTGAAGGGCCTGGCAATTCTCAAGAGGTTCAAACCCAGGCCCCTTGAATTCATTGAAACTCAAATCAAGGACCTGGTAGAACAGCATTGTTAATCAGTTACTACGCTTCTTTTGTTTGAAAATGGACATGCATAAAGCAGAATTCTAGTACGTTTTGAATTTTTCTAATTCAAAAGTTGTTTACTGTGAAAAATGGCCAAGTAGAGTAGTAATAAGAAATGGAATCATGATGAAACACAAAACAAACCTTCACACGCTTCAGTATCTCAATTCCTTCCAATGTAGAAAGGAGATTGTCTCGAAGATAAACAAACTGTCACACAAAAGTATCAGTTAAACATTCTCTATTCACAAGTTTGGCATATATAAGAACCAAAACATCTGGATAGTACATGTTTACCTCTAAATTTTGCGCTAAGTTCAACCCACTAGCATTGAGACTACGTACTTTGTGTCCTCTAAGATCCAATCTCTAATGCAACAGGAAAAAAATTCATAAAAAAATGGCAAAGACCAAAATCAGAAATGGTGAAAGGAAAATATAAGCAGCAACAGTCAAGCTTGCCGTGAAGTACACATTGAATTGTTAAGAGTATGCGAAATGCTCATGGACTTTAGGGTTCTGAATGTCAATCAACCACATCACATCACCATGTCACAAGAATATTTACTAAACCTTCAGAATGAAGACAAAAACCGGTATCTGACTAATTGATATCTCAAAGAGCAAGGCTATATATACAAACAAATCACACCAAATTTTCAAACAAATGCTTAACCAATCATCTAACGCTTGTGTGGCCCACAATTCACCATCTATTACTTGCCAGATATGTTTGCATGGAGTTTTAGAATGATTTGTTTATATGCACAGCATTTTCCTCTCTCAATTCTGATAATCCTTTTTCTCAACAAGGGGGTGTTGGTTTGCATAAAATATTTTACATGTAAAGAGGAAAATTGTACATTGAGCATATATTCTAATGAGGTTGAAATAGTTAGATGATGACATAAGAGGAAAATTGTGAATTGAGAAAATACATTATGGAACTTAATGAATTGAAAACATTGCACTGCAATTGAATTAATTATATAGGCTGTCTGTGAAACATTTCACCTTGGCCAATTTTCTGTAAAACATTTTACACAAAAAAACATAAGAAAATCTAGAAAACAGTAAATACTTCACAAAAAAAAAAAACAAACACCCTCAAAGTTTCTTCTAACAATACAAGAAACAAGGTCCAATTTTGTAAGATAAAAGATTTTCTTAAAGATGCAAAACTTGAATGTTACACAAATATTTAGGCTCTAGCATCATTATCCATCTATTTATTTTGAACTGCTTATTAAAAGAACACGCATAAATAATTATTTCTTTCTCCACTAAAGAACTGTAACCAATCCATTTTCTACAAATCTACAGTTTTGTTTCTTTTCAGTATTCATACTCAAGATTAATATGACTATCAAGACTCAGAATATTGTGAAGCATTTACAAACCAAGAAAGGAGATTGGTGTTCTATAGGGTATTTGCCAATGATAGCAACCTGCAGCAATGATATACATAGTATGTTTTCGATTTCCCTTTTCTTTTCAAGGTACAAGGGGTGCACTAAGATAATGATGGTTAATAATCACAAGTACCGAACTGAAATGCCTCACCTCCAATCTTGAACTCGTATTTAACAACTTCGAGTATAACAGATAGCCACAATGTCAAATGAACTAATTCCAGCTCATAACTTTAAGGAAGATTCAGCAGTTATGATTGGATAGGCATCTAAAAACGAAACCTGAGTGTTTAATTCTTATGTCCATCAAACAAAATGCACCATTGACAAATCCAGTCTCTTTTTTTTTCCTTTTTTTCAGCTAGAACTACAAAAGGATGGTGGTATATTTCTTCACTTAGAAAAGAGATAAAAATGGACGTCAAAAATTAGAAATAAGGAAATGCATTGACTCGTTTTTGGAACTAATGGACACATTATTGATTTCCATATATCAAGATAATAGAATACGAAATGTAAAACAATTCATGTCATTGTCCTCTACTCTGCGCATACTAGATTGAACATGCTACATGGTATATTTGACAGAGAAGTCAAATGCAGAGGTTCAAAAGATGAGAAATGTGGCAGAAAACAGGACCATTACCCTAAATGCTTCGTTCTGTGGTCAACAAAATGACTAAACCAGAACATCAAAAAAAATAGCATGCCTCGGGTTTTTGGAGAGCATATGAATAGCATGCTTACCACATCATCGCCAGCTTTAGTTTCCACCAGTGGAAGAGCAATGAAGTGAGAATCGTGGCTTTCAGGAGCACCCGCTCTTCTCCGTCCAGTCAAATTGAAACTCCTATCCCGAGAAGTTGATAGGGACCCGGCTCTCAAACCACTAGAAATAGAAGGGGACCTAGCAGATGGAGAAGAAAGCTTCTTCCTGCTCATGCTACTAGCAGTACTGTCCACTGATGTGGAAATAACCCTTCTTGAAGAAGAAGAAGAAGAAGAAGAAGAGGCTGGCAATGCTGGCTTAACTGAAGGCTTCTCCAGCCTACTTACACCTGACCCAGTTGATGCTCTCAAACACTTGTCCATGGGAACTGAGTTCCTAGTCTCGGAAACACTACCAGTTCTAACCATGGGTTTTGTAGGAGGCAAGGAACTCCTTCTAAGCTCTGGAAGGGACCTCCTCACTGGGTCCGAAACAGCATTAGTCTTTCCGCTGGTATTCTGCCGTTTTGTTGAAGAGACGGGTTGCTTCTCAGGAACCCCTCCAGTGCTGTTTCTTCTGGCGATTGGAACTGACTTGGTATTGCAGGAGGATGCGTTTTTGGCGGTCACATTTGAACTTGAATCTGAACTGTTTTTTGGTTCAGTCCTCTTTCGAATAGAACCAATTGGTGTTAAGAGGTGGGAATTGGCTGAAATGGTAGGTTTTGTGGTTTTCGAAACCTTCATAGGGATTTGCATTGAGCTAACAGACGACTGCTGCCTCTGTTTGTCTGAAGTTGGAGACTTTTTAGCCGCCTCGTCACTTAAAGGTTCCTCCATTTTTAAGCTAAAGTAGCCTGATTCAACCAACACAACAGCAAGACAGCATACCATAACAATGAATATTGTTGACGTTTTAAGTCACCCCAAACCGGAAATAGTAAGGAACCTAAGAAACATTGGAAAGGAAAGGAAACCCAAAAAAAAAACAGTAAAAGCGGGGAGCGTGAAGGGTTGTTGAGGGGGGCTCTCATAAATTTCACGCAAGACCCACTGCCATGGGCATTATTGTTCCGGTTAAGGAGTCGGCTTCACTGCTCGTTTGGGAAAAATATAATAATACTAATAACTATTATTATTATAACAACAAAATAGCCCCCCTCTCCCGATTTCGAAAATCTATTTTGTAGCAAAATAATGATAATCGGCAGAGCAACAAAACACTGTTCACCGACAAAGGGAACTGGAAAAAAGAAACTGAAAACTTGCAAGCTAAAAACGGCGAAGATAAACCTCAGATGTCTTAAAAGAGTGACATGTATCCTTGGATTGAAATGGTGGAACTTGGATCTAGCACAAAATACAAGTTCTTCTGCAAAAACCCAAGCTTCCTATCCTCTCTGTGGGTCTTTTAGAGAGAGAGGGGGGGAATGTGAATAAAACAGACTAAACAAGTAGAGAAAATGAGAGAGAAACTTACTTGGAATGGATGGTGGGTGAAGTAGATCTAGCTAGTGAAGTTTCACTAGCATGGAGAAGTACTGTGTAAAACCCCCCAACAACTGAACTATACCTTCCTTGCTTTCTGCTTTGTGTCTTTTTCTTGAAAAGTAATGCATAATAATAAAGTAAAAAGAGAGGGCGGAGAGAGGGCGGAGAGGGTCCAGGATCGCTTGTTTGAAAAAGAAGACTTGTTTGGCTGTAGCTGTTTAATAAGTAGTGAGTTTTTATTTTTATTTTTTTTAATTGACACAGCAACCTAAAAATCTCAGCAAATAATGAACCCGTTTCGTAAGGAGGTTGTGTCTTTGTTTTATTTAAAATGCAAATTTAACCCCGTTTAGTAAATAAAAAAACACATTTTACTATGTATAGGCCTTATGTTTTTTCGCGTCCGAGACGCAGAAAAAAAAAAGCAGCATTTTGCTACTTTGTAGACACTGTTCACGCTAAATTTAATTAGCATGAACAGTGTAGCACACACTGTTCAGTGAACAGTGCAAGAGATTTGCACTGTTCACTTGAAAAATAACAAACAGTGCAATTCTCTTGCACTGTTCGAGAGTGAATTGCACTGTTCACGTAAACAGTGCAATTCACACATTTTTTTTTTTTACATTTACATTTACATTTAAAAAAAATTAGTTTTAGAGTAAATTAAATTCATTCGAACTATAATGTGAACAATATTTGTTTTCCTGAAAAACTAGTATATAGTGAATTAAATTCACTCACATTATAATATCAATTTTATACCTGGTAATATTTTATCTAATTTTATTACACGCTCAAAATATTATGAAAACTGTAGTTCTTATCGGATAAATTTTGTACGTAATGGAATTATAAATAGTTTAATGGAATAATAAAAAATATTTTATATAAAATATTATTTATTTCATGATGTAATAGGACTAATTAATTTTACAATATTTAAATTTAAAACCATCAATATTAATATATATTTTTTAAAATTATTTTATAACCTTAATTTCAAAATCATTCTTAACCAAACACATTAAACTACTTTTTATTCAACCTCAATTTCAACCACAGTTTTAACCAAACACCTATTTTTTCAAACCAACCACAACTAAAAGTACTTTTTTTAAAATAACTTTTTTCAAACCACAACCACAACAGCTACCGCAATACCAAACACACTCAATATCATTTTGAAAAGGTTTGATGAGCTGACACATTTTTACTCTTTTTTAAAACGTTATAATTACTAAATACTATTATTTATACTCTCTTAAAAAAAAATTAAATACGCTGCACTTCAAAAATACAATAACTTAATATGTTACATATATAAAGAGTAATATGTCATAAAATTTAAACCATCAGATTAAGGAACACAAACAAACACAGTTCTCTTTCTAAAATTCAATGTTCACAACCTTTTTCTCTTTAAAAAAACTCACTAATGACTTGTTTTTTCCTCTTAAAACACCCAAATATCGAGCTTATCTTAATCTACAAGCATCCCATAATGTTTTTCTATTCAAAATCTGCCCTTGTTTTTTTTTCTAGTCCTACAAGTAAGGTAAACATATTATATTACTATGAATTTGTGTTTGGTTTAGTTAAAATGAAATCATTGTTTAGGGTTTATGTTTAATTTAGGGTTTGTTAAATTAATGATAAATTAGATATGAATACCATCAATTAAGATTAATTTGATATAGTTGAACATTAAAATAAGTTAAATTAATTTCAAATGAATTATTTTAATAAATTATGTGTTGTGTTAAATTTTGAAAATTTGCTGTAAATTTTGGCAATTAAGGCTGGGGTAAAACAATTTAGTTAAAATTATGTCCAATTGACCGGGATTCAATTTGCTTCTTTTTTATAGAATATCTTGTAATATATTTATGTTATATCATTATAGTGACATTTTATTCCTGATATGAACAGTAGTATCTCATACAATGGTGGGAGTAGTTTGTTGTTAATGGTAATTTAGACATGTCATTTGCAGAAATGAAAGAAATAATTTGTCATGGAATTTGGTGAAATTATAATGATATTGATGTTAAAATAACTTGGAAGTGTCAAATTGATGAACTTTAGTATTATCTTGTATCGATTGTATGTGATTGCAGTTTTAAGACAATGATTAATTCTTCCATACAAAGTGGATTGAACATGATGATATTATATGTGAGTAGTTGATGATAATCTTTATATGTATAAGTGTCTCATAATTTGTCGATCCTTCAAAGTTAGTTAGTAGAAGAAAAAAATAGTTTTATTGTTGGATGATTTGCTATAGAAGATGTGGCATATGCAATAAAACAGGATATTATAGGAAAACACGTATTATTCGACAATGTATGTATGACAATACAATTATATGACAAAACAAATATAAGTTAAAATATATAATGATATTTTTTAAAAGCATATTAAACTTATCTAATTTCACTTTAAACACGGGTACTCTTACATGGGATGCCACGCATGTGAGGTGGCGGATCTTCTTCTAATGTTAGGCAGCCACATTATGAAACTGACATTCTTGAAGAGTATGACTATTTTCATAGAGAGTTTGAGTCATAGTATATGTTTATTGGGTTCGCTGACACTTCTATCTTGCGATTGCAGGATTGACATCGATCAAAGGATGTTTTCGCTGGGATTAAAAGTATATTTAATTTCAATAAATAGTTTCATTAAATAACATTAAGGGTATTATATATTTATGTTGTTATATTTTAAATTGTTATGCAAGATAAGGTTACTTTTTGCTATCAAACATATAAATGAATAAGGCTACATGAGCAAATCTAGCCATATGTGTTCTAGAATGGTATTTTATACATCAGCTGCGTAGAGCACATCAAGCTTGACCACAAATTAATCCATTTATTAATTGATCGATTGAGACGTCAGACACACACATTCTATATTAGGTATGGGGAGATGACACCAACACTACAGGACATTACAATTTTGTTTGGACTTCTTAATGATGGACGCAAAATCCACATCTACTGGCATGCATAATTGGATTGTGTTATGCGAGAGTATATTTGGATTAACACCTTTTTTTTTAATTGAAGGGGTAGCAGACATCTTCAATAGATTAAGAAAATATTTACCATACCACCAGATAATACTAACGACGAAGCCTTGCAGAGGTATCCATTAAATTATGATTTTAACATGTTGATTATTTGATAAGTATATGTGAATTAGTATGATAATTTTAATGTGTTATGTAGATAACCCATAACATATATAATGCATCTATTTGGTAATGTATTATTCACAAACCTCGTAAAGATATATGTTCCTTTAATTTATCTAACGTTTCTGGATGATTTTACATCATTCCCATATATAGTTAGGAATTTGTTGTTTGGCATGCCTATACAGACATCTATGTCTTGCATGCATGAAAAGGGCCAAATAGTTTAGAAATGTTTGCTACTTTTACACATATGAATCGAAAAATTTAAAATAACTACATAAATTTTAAATGTTTATTGTTAACATGAAATAAACAACTCGTTTTTATTTTATAATAATTATGGTTTTGAGAGCGTTTTCATGTGGGTCAACCCCAAATACCTAAATTGCCTTTATAATTGTCCAAACTATAGAGGTTAAACTTCAACTCCCTTTAGGATGCATGTATTGCAATATTATTTTAAAATTATATGTATTTATATTGTCTAATTTAACTTTAAAAATGCAATTAAACTGACATATTCGTAATGCTAGTAAAGTATTTAATAATAATCCAACACATATGTTATCGTTTTATTGGAGCAGGCTTGATAGGCAGTATCCAATCCAAGTATTTTTTTGAACCATTTGTTAAAGAAAAAAATTAACTCCACCGAATTATTGTTGTTTAATATTTAAGAATCACATTTTTCTATAGGTCACGGACAACTTAGGACAATGATACATTGACAGTTGCTCCAGCTATTTGCACTAACGAGATGGATATATGACATTAGTGGTCCCGTTGATATTTTTTTAAATGGTTGAGCTACATTGCACAGATCGGGTAACGCAACAGTTCGGCTACATATAAGACATTCAAGTTGATATCGATACGAGAAATGTGTTGCACACTTTTAAATTAGGGGTGATCATTTTTGATTCGATTCGGTTTTTATCTATAAAAAAACAACCAAATCGATTTAAAAAAACTCGAAACCAAACCGAAACCGTGTCAAACTGACCAATTTCGGTTCAGTTTTTAATGTAAAAAACCGAGAAAACCTATATTCTTTTTTGGGCTGTTTGTAATGGTTTTTTTTGGGCAGCTGGACCATAGGGGGAGGGGTGGTCATTCGTATAAGTCACAGCCCTCCCTTAGGTCGCCTTCTAAGATCAAAAGCTGAAGAATCCTATATAGTTCGTTCCCTTACGGCTGAGACTCTGGAATTCAAAACCCTCACCTGTTGGCTTTCGCTCCCGGAGATGAAGAGGGGGCAGGAGTGGTCGCGGGTGATCTTGTGTAAATGAAGAGGAAAGGCCAACTAGATAGGTTCTGCCGTTCTGGAACACATTGATCTTTTGTTGAGAATTGAGAGGCCTGATTGGTTTCAACTTTCAAATATCAGCTGATGTTTGGAGTTGACATGTCTATAGTTGTCTCATGTCTATGTTTGAGAGTCTAAGGAGAGGGGGCAGCCACGGGTGCTAGAGTTAGGTTAATGCTTATTGGGCAAAGATTTTTTTTCTATTTATAGTATTTTTTTAATTAGAACCGGTTCGGTTCGATTTGGGCTTACTGGTTTCAACAATACAAAACCAAAACCGAACCGAATTTTAATCGTTTTAATCGATTTTTTTTCTTAGTTCAGTTTTTTCGGTTAATTTTATTTTTATTTTCTCGGTTTAATCAGTTTATCAGTTTTTTTGCTCACCCTT
>Ga0325400_1003557_pt1 | contig 14128 bp, 8 predicted proteins | sample PopdelMetagenome_2_FD_205662 | JGI IMG/M metagenome (GOLD analysis project Ga0325400, IMG submission 205662) | Populus deltoides microbial communities from Bellville, Georgia, United States - Xylem-PdKOR-R1 | ecosystem: Host-associated > Plants > Phyllosphere > Stem > Wood/Secondary xylem... | reverse complement strand
GTTTGGCTCAGTTTTTTTCCGGTTTTTTTTCGGTTCGGTTCGGTTTGGTTTTTCCGGTTCCAGGCTTAAAAAACCGAAACCGAACCGAACCAGTCGGTTTTTTCAAAATTTTAATCGGTTTAATCGGTTTTTTTTTACGGTTCGGTTTTTTCGGTTATTTTTTTTCCGGTTTTCTCGGTTTAATCGTTTTTTCGGTTTTTTTGAACACCCCTACGCTCTATTTGTTTATGCGTACTGTAGTGTGGTGTTGTGTGGTATATGTTTTATACGGGGTGAGTAAAAAAACTGAAAAATTAAAAAAATTAAAAAAATAATAAAAAAAATCAAACCGTGAAAAAAACCAGATTAGAATTTAAAAAAACCAGACCAGTTTGGTTTTGATTTTATAAACCTGAAACCGAAAAAACCGAACCGAACCGAACCTAAACCGAAAAAACCAAGCCAAACCGAAAAAACAGAACCAAAACAGAAAAACGGAGCCAAACCGGAAAAAAACCGAGCCAGATCAAAAAACCGAGTCAAACCGGTTTTTGTTCTAAAAAACCGAACCGAACCGAAACCGGTTGGTTTGAATTGGTTTTGGTTTTTTAAATAATTTTGGTTTGGTTATTTTTTTTATAAAAACCAAACCGAATAAAAAATGATCACCCCTAGTTTTATCTCAATTATATATTTGAAAGGGTTTAATTAATTAATATATAATATAATTTTACTTTAAATTCTCTATTACAAGGTTAAGAAAAAAATTACAATTTATACATTTTACGATTTTGTAAAAACTATTTCAACACTTCAATACTAAACGTGCACTAAATAAACACATTTGATTTTATTGAAATAAATAATTGATTAAGGAATACAAAATTAGTAAGCTAAGAATTGGAAGAAAACTCAGCTAATTAATTAATTAATTCGTTGCTTATATTACAATATCACGAAAGAACAAAATGTAAGAGAGAATTACAGAGACGAAATTATGGACCGTTACCATGTTCTGGATAACTTCTACGTAATGTGGTTACTGGTAAAATATTGTAGCAGCTAGCTGGTATACAAGTAACACCTGAACGAATTAAAGTATGAGAGGTGTAATTTAATTAATTAGGTTTTTGATTTATTTTTTAGAGATTATTAGTTCGAGTCTCATAAATCTTGGGGTTACTGGAGGCTTACATGGTTATTAATTTTAGTAATCGTGCGATTAATCGAGATACGCACAAGCTGACCCAAACACCCACATTTATCTTAAAAAAAAAAGATCTCAATTGAAATTATCCAAATACTGTTTTGCGAATAAATATAATTTAGTCCCTCTAGTTAAAAACAATTATTTTCCTTGCTGGCCTTTTTGTTACTAATACATTGATCAGATCGTCTTTCATAAAATAAAAATAAAAATAAGTGTTTTCTCCTATATATATATATATATATATATATATTAAAAATTTAGTGCCACCATTTATTAATCTGAAATAAAGAAGTCAAAATTGAAAAACAGTAATTCTTAAGTTATCAATATCCATTTCTTGATTTATTAGGCAGGTGATTCACCATGACTCAGTTCTCTCTTTTTTTTTCCTTAAAAATTAAGTCTCTCCCCTCTAGCCTGTGGGATTAATTAAACTCAAATAATTCGGTACCCACCATATGCATCCTTGGAGTGTGGGGTAGGAATTAAAATAAATTAATAATTATTATATGTATATAAAAAGTCTCAAAATAACGGAGTCTCCAGGTTTAATATATTAATTAGCTGATCAGATTAACTCAGCTTAATTGGCAAATTATGTTCAAGAAATAGTTCGGTCAACAAAAAACCGAAGGGTCGAATTCATGAACATGAACAAACGACTGCGAAATGGGGTGGTATTTTCTTCTTCTTCTTCTTTTAACCCACAGAATCACGCCAAGGAAAAATTCATGAGTTGATACCGCCTGCTAACTTTGCCCAGATATATTCAAAATTTGCACACTCAAAAACATTCCACAGTTTTAGGACTTTTATTAATATTAATATTATTATTATTATTATTATGGATATATGAATTACAGTGAACGGCCTTTTCCAAGAGCTACAAGAAGTTTATCAACTCGTCGATTAATTGAAAAGTACAAGTAATAAGATTTAAACCATGAATATTTTTCCCCTCTAGGTTATTGTTTCACTTGACTATTATCAGCAGTTAAAAGCTGACTTGCACAGTTCTATAACATGCACCCTCGCCTCTTTTGTTTTTTTGGCCCTTTCAATGGTGGATCCATCATTATTTTGCCCACTAATTTTGTGCCAAGTGATCTGCTTTGGTTGGCTCCAGGAAGAAACTTCTGGCCAACGTGTTTTTATATGTTTGTTTGGTTTGACCATGAAAATGCCTAATGGGAAAAGTATGGCTGTCAAACAAGAACAAAAATATTAAAAAAAAGAAGAATCAAAGTATATAGCATTTTTTTTTTTCTAGAATTGTCAAGCTTTGTTACTTTCAAACCTTGCTATTAAATATGCTGGCTCCATTCACTTACGGCAGCTAAAAAAAAGAAGAAAGCATCCTCTCCATTCTTCAAAATCCTCCCAAGAATTTCGAGAACTTGTGCAGTCCCATTGTTTGTTTCATAGTTATAGATCATGGATGAAATAGAAGTTCCTGAATATTTTCTATGCCCCATTTCGCTACAAATCTTGAAAGACCCTGTTACAACAATAACAGGCATCACTTACGAGCGAGAAAGCATAGAGCAATGGTTGAAGGCAGCAAAAAGCAACCCTACTTGCCCGGTAACAAAGCAGTCTTTGCCAAGAGATTCTGAGCTGACACCAAATCACACATTGAGGAGGCTAATTCAATCATGGTGCACTGTGAATGCTATATATGGGGTTGATCGAATCCCCACCCCAAAGTCTCCTATCAAAAAGAGCCAAATATTTAGACTCATCAAGGATCTTGATGCCCCTGATGATCACTTGCGTACGAAGGCATTAAGGAGAATGGAAGCCCTTGCCAAAGAGAATGAAAGGAACAGGACTTGCATGGTGGAAGCTGGTGTGACAAAAGCTGCGGTTCTTTTTATCATAAAATGTTTCAAAGAAGGAAAGACTGCTGGTCTTGAAGAAGTTTTGAGGATTCTTTATCTTATTTGGAACCCATCTCAAGAAATCAAGCTTCTTGTTAGGGAGAACCAAGATTTCATCGATTCATTGACATGGATTTTACGTTGTGATCAGATAAATAATCACGTTGATGTCAAGACCCATGCAATGCTATTATTGCACAAAACAACGGAGATTGTATGTCAAAAGCTACTGGAGAGTTTAAAGGTTGATTTCTTCAAAGAGATCATAACAAGGGTTCTTAGGAAGAGAATCTCTAAACAAGCCGTAAAGTCATCCTTGCTTGTTCTTACAGAAGTGTGTCACTGGGGCAGAAACAGAATGAAAATTGTTGAAGCTAATGCTGTTTTCGAGCTCATTGAACTAGAACTAGAGAAACCCGAGAAGAACATCACAGAGCTCATTTTTAATATCTTGGCTCAATTATGTTCATGCGCAGATGGGAGAGAACAGTTTCTAAAGCACGCAGGAAGCATTGCCATGATTTCAAAGAGGGTCCTTAGGGTTTCTCCAGCAACTGATGATCGAGCACTGCACATACTTGATTCAATCTCAAAATTTTCTGCTAGTGATGAAGCTGCTCTAGAAATGTTGAGAGTTGGTGCCGTGTCAAAACTTTGCATGGTTATTCAAGCAGCCTGTGCTCCATACTTGAAAAAGAAAGCAAGAGGAATCCTTAGGTTGCACTCCCATATGTGGAACAATTCTCCTTGCATTGCTGTATATTTGTTAACCAGGTATCCTGGATAATTAATCCATTAGTTTCTTCCCCTTTTTTCAAATATCTTGTATAAAAACAGGCAAGAGAGCTTATAGTTCAAATTAACATGCAGTTCTATCACTGAGATTTCTCGGATTCTAGCGTGTTTATTTGTAAAAAAAAAAAAAAAAAAAAAATTGGAAAAGAAGAGAATCAGATTTTCTTTTCTTTTCTTTTTTATTCTATCCTAATCCAATCTTTGTTTGTGCTTTTATTTTGTAATTTTCTGTTCAAACAAGTAGACCAGTAACAGTAGCAAAATTTGACTTTTAAGACACTCTGGCATTTCTTCTTTTGGGCAAGTAATTAGAGTGAATATATGTTCTCACCTGCACACCGACCATTATAAGAAACATGGGAAAATGGAACCCTGCCACCATGATTGCACGGCGGAAAATAATGTAAGAAACAGATCAGGTATTATTAGGATTTGAACTTTGAAGAATACTCGAAGAGATAGCCGTGCAAGTCAGTGTTTGAAAGGTTGCAGGGACAATAACCTTTATCTGCCACGAATGACTGGTAAAAAATTGCATGGTTGGTAGCCAGGTGGTTCACATTGCGCTTAACATAATTTTAAAAATATTTAGTTAATTAATATATATTATATTTTTATATTAGATTTTTTTTAGATCTTCTTTACTAAAAAAATCCAAAAATTTATGTTAAATTATAGCTATAAAAACTACCATAATACTAAATACATATTAAACAACTTTATAATTAATTAGCATTTACGAGCAAACAAAATTTATTAATAAAAATATATACAACTCTAATTTTTAGTCAAAGTGTAATGAGATACGGTAAAGATTATATTTTAATCTAATTATAATTTTAAAAGTATCCAGTCAATATACACTATAATTTTGCATAGGCATACTGAAATTTCTTTTTTGAAACTTTGGTTATGAAAAAATAAAAAAAAATTATAGTTTTTCTTCTATTTTTTTTCAAATCACAGTAAAAACTATATATCACAATATGAGAGAGACGCTAGATGCACGACTTTATATATATTAGCTAGAGTTATGTGGAGACAAAGTTTGTTAATTACTGCCTTCACTTACGACTTGTCAACAAATATTCATTTCATGGGGTGATTGGTTCGTTACAGGCGGTCCAATTGGATATATATAGAGGTATGAAGATATATATGGAAACTTTTGACCATACAAAGTAGAACATGGATTTGGCTACGTACTTCCAAGTTACTGGCATTATGATGTATGATGTTTGTAAAATTATAATCATTATTTTTTTTTGTTGGATTTTCTTTGTAGAGAAAAATAATTATTGATTTTTGAAAAATACTACTGATCACTCATCAAACTTGCAGTTGAAATTGAAATAAAATATGATTTGGATTTCATCAGCATGATAAATCATGTTATTAGTAAATTGAAGAAAGCCCAATACTTAAAAAAAAAAAAGAAAAAGAAATGTATATCATCCATCCCAAAAAAAAACCGCAAGTAAATATGAATAATTGAAGAATAGTTCACATATAAGAATAATATCCACATATTAATAAATCAAGTTCTAATTGTATACTAAAAATATATTAATTCAAATCAAAAGATAAAATCATAAAACGTCCATATTTAGATATTATTTTATATTATCCTTTAATAAAATTGATAGGAATCAATAACTATCGCTAAAAAATCCATTAAAAATACCAATTAAATTTATTACAAAGTCTAAAATTAAAAGAATAGAAAAGGACTTGACTGTAGATTTCTGAATTTTTATATTCATATGATTCGTATAATTTGATATCAGAGTAAAATTTTAAAATTAGATTATATATTTTTTACCTTTTAGTTTTTATATTATTTCATCATTATCATATTTTTAGATCTTATGAGAATAGGTGAAATCATACGTACTAATCAACAAGCATTATATATATATAAACCCATTAGATATACCAATTAAATCTATTGTAATATTATCCGGAACTAGCGTTTACCCATAGCAAAAACATCACGTTAAAGGAACCGAAGAAGTTGAGAAATTTACACCACATGTCATTTTTCTACAGCTGAAAACACAATTTCGTTTTATTTATAATAATAATAATGATAATAATAATGATAATGATTCTACGGTAGGGTAAGGGTTGACGTTGAAGGAGCAGCAAAGCTTGACTTCTCTATATACACTTGATCTATATTGCCATCGATTCTCTGGACATTTACCGTCATTGAAAATGTGGGAAATGAACTCCACGTACTACACCCACTGACAAGAATAGCAAATATTTATTCCTTGTTTCATATTTGAGAGTTTGAAAGCCAGAACGGAGGCGGATTCCATCTCTAGTTTAGACTTTCCATTTTCATGCCTTTTTTTTTCCTTTTACTATATATATATATATATATATATATATATTTTATTGACATGGATTTCCAGATCAGCTTGAGCGCATCTCGATTAATCTCATGGGTTCATTAACGAGAATATAAACCTCTAGTGATCCTGAGGTTTATAAAACTCGAATTAATGACCTCTAAAAAGCAAATCTGTCTAATGAGTTGAAGTACACCCTCCATGTTTTTTTATATATTTTCTTATTGTATCCTTCACATGCTATTTGTAATACAAGCAAGTCAATGGTACTGTAGGATTGTAGAGCAAACTCCCATGTAGAACACGTCACAAACACAAAATGATGGAATTGGTTTAGTCTTAAGCATCATATATATGACATGTTTTCTAAGTGGAAGGCCATATATAATAGATTATACCTTTTCTTAATTAGCCCTTTAATTGGCCTTTGTTTGTATTTTTAACTATTTATGCCTTTTCTTGTGTCTTATATGAATTTGCTCGTCTTCATAAAAAATAAAAAATGAAACGCATTATTGTTTTTTTTTTTTTAACGGACACCATATATTCTAAGACTAACTTATCGATCTAATAAGAAATTTACATAAATTACCCGCACCTTGACTAGTGCATTCATATGAAATATCTTTTTTGTAGTTTTTTTTTTTAAAATTAAAACTCTAAATAATAATACAAAATAAAATAAAATCTACTTACTATCTAAGCCAACGTCTCAGGGATGTCGTCTTAGATCATTTGCAGAATTTGTCTTTATAGCAGCAATACAATTTAAGCTGAAGTCTCCTAAATTGAAGTCTTCAAATTCTTTTGAATTATAGTGTTCACTAAAGCAACTTGAAATTTTCAAATTGAAACCATCAAACAATTCACCGAGAGAGGTTAGGATCGAGGGGTGAAAAGCCTTTTATTATTATTATTATTATTATTATTATTATTATATGAATCTCAAGATGTGCCCGATGGACGACGCTTCTTGCGTCTGAATATTGCTCACTAAAGTTGCCGGTAGGGAGAACAAAGATTTCATTATCTTGTTTTGTACTGTATTAGCTTAATGTATTCAAATAAAATAAATCTAAAATAATCTTTTAAAAAATTTAAAAAAATATAGATTTGATCATGATAGCTCAACCTTGCTTTCAAAAAATATAAGCTCGAGAAAAGAATCCAAGACCATGCACTAGAAACATAGATTCGGACATGTAGCTCAAGCCCATATATAATACTTGTATGGGTGGTTTGACCTGTCATGCTTGAATTCTGAATTTTTATTTTTAAATTATTTAAATTATTTAAGTTATTAGAAAAGCTTAATCCATCATTTTGGACGGCATATATAGAAAAAATTCACCATTGCATCAACAGTAAGTTGGATGAATTTTTATTTCAAAACTTGTTTTTTTTACTTTCTTAGATTTGTTTCTACATGCATGTGTTGTTTGCAAAAGATAGGCACCTATTTTATTTATCTCATATACCATTGGGTTAATTAATTTATCCCCTCTAATATATATGCATTAAATATAATAAAATATAAATACCATATGGTATTGATTTCTTCAGTCTTATAATAGCATTATTCAAATGTACTATCGGTCACTCTGAGTCATGAAGATACAGACATACATATGACTGCAATATTTGATCATAAAATACAACCACTATTCGTTTCTAGCTAGCTTTCGTTGAATATTAAAAATCAAACTCCATTCTTTGTGGCCTCAGTTCAAGTCCTTCCATGTACTGTTGAATATTGACTCTTTCTCAATAATGATAGTTATTCGTCATATTCGCCCAATTAAATTTCATATTTCCAATAAATTAATAGAACTTTTATGCTGACCAACTTGCTGGTTCTTATTGTTTAAAACTTAGACTCAACGGGTGAATTCATGAACTCAACCAGTCTGAATTGAATTAAAAAATAAAAAAACTTAATTGATTAGGTCAAAACACTAGTTGACGTGGTTGATTGAGCCTGATACAGTTAAAATTAGATTATCAATCTGTTTTTTTTAATAAATTAAAATAATATTATTTCAATTTATTTCTTTTAATATGAATTAACTATCTCAACCCTTAACCTATCATCCAAGCCATACCTTAATTCAAAACTATAGTTGAAATTAAAGTTAAATAAAAAGTAGTTTAATGTGTTTGGTTAAGAATACATTTCAATTTGAGGTTATAAAATAACTAAAAAAGACATATATTAATATTGGACATATATTAATATTGATGGTTTTTAATTGAAATATTGTAGATTTAACTACTACTATTACATCATGAAATAAACAATACTTTATATAAAGTATTTTTTATTGTTTCATCAAACTATCTGCAATTCCATCAAGTACGAACTTCATCCGACAAGGACTACAGTTTCCATGACTTCCTGAGCGTGCAACAACATCAAGTAAAATATCATCAAGAACAAAATTGGGATTGCAATCAAATTCTGCAAATGCTATGTCATCATGTGATCTCCTTCTAATATAATTATGTAGTGCCATTGAATAATATCAAACACTAGTTTTTTGAATAAAACACAATATCTGAGAAATTTTTTTGGATTTTTTTATTTTATCGGGTCTAACCCGGTCCAATGCATTTAGGTTTGGGCCAGACCCGGTCCGACCCATGAACAGTAGAGACGCTCTCCATTGTTCACTTTGCAGAACAGTGGAGATGGGGAAATGCAACAGAAGAAGAAGAAGGAGAAGGGGAAGAGCAGGTTACCCTGCCAGCGGCGATGTCTAGCTGATGTTTGAAATGACGGAGGCTGGTGGTGAATTGAGGGAGCTGCTTGTTTCAACTGTTCACTTTGCAGAATGGTGGAGACGGGGAAATTTAGAAGAAGAAGAAGAAGAAGAAGAAGAAAAAGAAGAAGGGGAAGGGGAAGGGGAAGGGGAAGAGCAAGCTACCCTGCGTGACGATGATATCTGGCTAGCAGTCGAAATGATGGAGGTCGGTGGTGAATTGGGGGAGCTGCTTGTCTCCACTGTTCACTTTGCAGAATAGTGGAGATGAGGAAATGCAGAAGAAGAAGAAGAAGAAGAAGAAGAAGAAGAAGAAGAAGAAGAAGAAGAAGGAGGAGAAGGAGGAGGAGGAGAAGGGGAAGAGTAGACTACCCTACGCAGCTGCAATGTCTGGCTGACGGTCAAAACAACGGAGGCCAATGGTGAACTGAGGGAGCTGCTTGGCTGATCGACGGCAGTCCTTCTTATTTTTCCTCTATTTTTTCTTTTCTTTCTTTTCTCTTTCTTGTGGCCTCTGTTTACAAAAATAAACACAGTGTTTGCAACTAAAAAAAGCAGCTTGAAGTTGCTTTTTGTTATCCTGCGGTTTAAATGCAAATGTTAATGGGTCCCACAAACAATAACTTGTGTTTATAACATAATCAAACAATTTATTTTTGTGGTCTACTCCAAAAGCAGAAGCAGCTACAAAAATAAACACTCTCTTATTCTTACAATGAATGTGACTTTGCATCAACATCTTACTCCCCAACTGCTCGCTAATAAACTATGGATTAATTTGTCATTATTGTTTTTCCTTCTAGTTCAAACCTTTTATTTATATATATAAACCTTATCAAACTGCTGGGTTAATTATAATAGGATTACCACTTTTCTTTTCCCTTCACCTCCATCTTGCTCTTACCGAGTATGGTTGGGCCAGGGCCTTGTGACCATACAGTCAACAGAAATAACACACAGAATGAATAACTTCATGCTCAAACCTCCAAATTCAATCTCTTTCTAAATTAGAGAGAGAGAGAGAAAGATATAGAGATAAATTATTTCTTTATTTATTGATATGACATCTTGTTAACCCTAAAATATTATCTTAGATATCATTTATTTTGCCTAGCTTTTAACTAGAAACGAACTTCGCTCGTGTTATATATAAGCATTGAAGTTGACATTACATGGTCCTTGTTTTCTTAATTCAGAAAGAGATTGAATTTGGAGGTTTGAGCATGAAGTTATTCATTCTGTGTGTTATTTCTATGGACTGTATGGTCACAAGGCCCCGACCGAACCATACTCGGGAAGAGGAAAATGGAGGTGAAGGGGAAAGAGAAGTGGTAATCCTACTATAATTAACCGAGCAGTTGATAAGGTTATATATATATATATATATATATAAACATTGTAGCTTAGATATAAAAGAAATATGTGTTTTGATGGATTAACATTTTTTTCCCCCGAGTCCTCTCTTCTGAATAAATAAACAAAGTTTAGAGTTATAATCCATCATCTTTAGACTTAATCAAGTGTTGAGTATAAATATGTATGAGTTTGACAAATTGCTAAACTCACCGTCTCTGAGCTCAACCAAGCACCGAGCTTGGACTTGTATGGGTCTGATACACTGAGCCCCGACTTGTGTGTGTGTTTAGTGAACCGCCAGACCCACTATCTCTTGGCTCATCCAAACATCGAGCCTAAACATGAGTGGGTGTGGAGAACTATCATACCCACGATCAAAGATATTTTGCTCTAATGAGTTAAAGATATTTTATTTTGACCAGATAAAGATATTTGATTAATATGTGAATCTTTTTCCTTTCCATGAAAGGAGGGGCCTTAGAAGCTATAAAAGGAATTAAGGTAACCTCCACAAGACAGGTTCAATTTTTCTCCACTACGAATGATATATATATTTCTTTTAAAAAAGGACTGCCTTTTCTTTCATGTTATATTGAATTAATCATTAGAGAGTCTCCAAACTCTAAGGAGAGGATCTTTTGCAAGTAATAAAAATAATTCATTAATCTTATCCTAAATCTCGACTTGGCCTTCAAGCCTATCAGGCAGGCTTCGTAAGATTTACTTTTCAAACTTTACATTTTTTTCCAAAATCAAATTAAATAAGGAAATAACTCATTTTTTTTTTTTTGCTTATAATCTCTTATTTTTTCTTTATCTTAGGTATTAATATCTATGTCATCATTTAATATACACATCAATAATTGATTAACAAATTTTGTACTAACAAGAGTTCTGGAATCGTGAATAGTATGTTTTGTTTTATGATTTTTTAGTTTTGAATATAAATAAAATAAATTATTAACTTTTTTTAAAAGGCAAGATCGATGTGGGATACGTCCTTAAGATCGTCGAGGAGTAAATTTATTCTTGATTAATATGCAAGTTAATTCAAAAATATTTCTTATCCTCGTAAAAAAAACAGAAACTTTCGATTTAATCCTATTCCACATTTCTTTAGTCCTCCACAGACGAAAACCTAGAAACGATAATAATATATTGCTCACTTTATAGATGATTATATTGAAAATATTTATTTGCTTTTCTAGGTCACAATAATTAAGGATTATTTTGATAGTTTTTTTTTTTTGGAGTAATTTGATGACTGTAACGGTAGAGTTGAGGTGAATGGGTAATTGTTCAAATATTTCATAATTTCATGTATATATTAACTATAACTTAAAGAGATTAGAGTGTTTTACTGAGTTTCTGTGGACTATGAGTACTTTGTAGGGCATAGTAAGGCTGTAGATTCTAGATGCCAGATTGCAGACCCCGCAATGGAGAATAATAAATTTGTTTGGTGAGGTATAGTATGATTGCAGACTTCAAGCGTTGATTCCAGACCCAAGCAAGCGGGTCTGCAGACTTGTGTGCTTGAGGTTTGCAGAACCGCTCCCTTAGGTTTGCAGACCTGCACGCTGGGTGCAGAACCGCCTCGAGTTTTGCAGATCGGCCTCGGGGTTGGAAACCTGTGTAGGTGGGTCTACAGACCTTGCAGAGAAGAAAAATAAAAAATAAGTAATGACAATTATTATTATTGTTATTGTTAATAGTTAATAATGTTTTTTAAAAAATTATTACTATAAAAACTTTGGTCATACAAGTTTAATATTATTATTAATATGATAAATATTATTATTTGTATTCTAAATATTATTATCTTTATTATAATTAAAAGTATTAATATTAAAAATATTATTATTGTGATATAAATATTATGATTTTTATTATAATTAATATTATTAATATTAAAAGTACCTTTATTTATATTATTATAATTTTGATTATAATTAATATTATTCATATAATAATTAATAAATTTGTAGAAAATATTATAAATATTGAAAAGAAAAAATAGATTTGATATGTAGGGTAACATTAAGAATTAATATTACTATTATTATTATTGTTATCATCATTAGTAATTGTTTTTTAAAATTATTATTGTCATCAAAGAAAAACCATTTTTTTTTAAAGATTGAAAAATATAAGAATTTGGATACAAACACCAGGCGCTAGGGCTGCCAAGCCATAGCCTTAGGCCAGACCTACGCACTTGGTCGTGGCCCCGGAATGCCAACACCTGGCGCTAGGTCTGCCCAACACTAGGCGATAGGGATTGAATCGCGTGCCTAGCTGCAGACCCACTCGCGTGGGTCTGCAGACCCGCACACCTGGCTGCAGACATAGGTGGGCGGGTCTGCAAGCTCGAGCCCCAAGATCTGCTGACCCGCGTGCAAGGGTTTCATACTCGGGTGGTGGGTGTAGACAAGTTAAATATTATTATTAATATTATTAAATTCATTAATATTATTAAATTTACAATAAATATTATTACTATTGAAAACAACATAGATTTTGATTTTAAGGGTAAAATCAATTATTATTATTATTATTATTATTATTAACTTGGGTTTGACATCCCATTCCAGACCCAAGAAACTTGGGGCTGGAAAGGTGCACCTGACCTAAGTTGTTTGGGAGTGGCATGAGCGCAGACCCAAGTCCCTTGGGTCTTGCAACACCGTCTGACACAAGAAACTTAGGTCTGGTGTCCGGATCCAAGGCAAATAGGTTCGGCGTCCTGACCCAAGTCTAATGGGTCCGATGTTGTAGCCACACCTAGGGCTCGAGGGGCCCAAAGCTTTTGGATTTGGTGTTGTAGCCAGACTCACTTAAACATGTGTAAGTTTAATATTATTATTTATCTTATAAATATTATTATTTTTATTATAATTAATATTATTAATATTAAAAATACCATTATTTGTATTATAAATATTATTATTTTAACTATAATTAATATTACTAATATAATAATTAATACATTTGAAAAAAATATTATTAATATTGAAAAACAATAATAGATTTGATTTGAAGGGTAAAATTAAGAATTATTATTATTTATTGTTACCATTAGTAAATTGAAAAAAAAATATTATTATTACCATCGAAGAAAAACCATACATTTTTTTTTTAAGATTAAAAAATATAAGAACTTGGGCAAACAAGTTAAATATTATCAAATTCATTAATATTATTAAATTTACAATAAATATTATTACTATCGAAAAAAACATATATTTGATTTTAAGGGTAAAATCAATTGTTGCTGCTGTTGTTGTTGTTGTTGTTATTGTTATTGTTATTAACTTGGGTCTGACATCCCTTTCCAGACCTAAGAAACTTGGGGTTGGAAAGGTGCACCTAATCCAAGTTGCTTGGGAGTGGCAGGACCATAGATTCAAGTCCCTTGGGTCTTGCAACATCGCTTGGCCCAAGATACTTGAGTCAAGTGTATGGACTCAAGGAAAATGGATCTAGCGTCATGACTTAAGTCTAATGAATTTGGTGTTGCAGCCAGACCTAAGGCTCTTGGGTTTGGCATTTAGGATGGGCCCAAAGCTTTTGGGTCTAGTGTTGCATCCAGATCCACTTAAACATGGATAAGTTTAACATTTTTATTAATATTAAAAATATTATTATTTGTATTATAAATATTTTAGTGCCCAGAGGGCAGTGTCTTTGCTGTTTGTAAGTAAAAAATTGCACCTAGATCACTGGGTCGTGCTGCCATAGGACTAATGGCGTTAGGTTCTTGTGCCAGCAGGACCCGATACTGTAATTTTT